>Ga0196903_1000109_pt1 | contig 13831 bp, 35 predicted proteins | sample CB_VirMetaG_2_FD_169097 | JGI IMG/M metagenome (GOLD analysis project Ga0196903, IMG submission 169097) | Freshwater to marine saline gradient viral communities from Chesapeake Bay - CB_1504_2 Viral MetaG (v3) (version 3) | ecosystem: Environmental > Aquatic > Marine > Coastal | place: USA... | reverse complement strand
GTATGGTAACATAGAAGTAAATCTTGAAGATGGAACTTTTAAATTAATCACAGATGAAAAGAATAAGTAAACACATTTCTTACAAAGAAGCAGTTGGTTCTAATTATGCTAAACAAAAAGGCATAAAGAACAAACCAAATGAAGAACAAGTTGAGAATATGAAACTATTAGCTGAAAAAGTGTTTGAACCATTAAGAGAGTGGGTAGATGCACCAATTAAAGTAAATAGTATGTTTAGGTCTTTAGAACTTAATACTGCCTTAAAAGGCTCTAAAACGTCATCTCATATGAAAGGTGAAGCAATGGATATTACAAGTATGGGTGGAAAGTCAAATTTAGAAATGTTTCATTATATAAAAGATAATTTAGAGTTTGACCAATTGATCTGGGAATTCGGCAAGGAACCTAAATGGTTGCACGTTTCTTATAGTCCGGTAAAAAATAGAAAACAAGTTTTAGTAACAAAAAAAAGAGGTGTGTATTACACTTATTAATATGCCAATACCAAAGAAAAAAGATAACGAAAAGCAAAAGGATTATATGATTAGGTGTGTACCTCAACTAATGAGATATCACGATAAATCACAAGCTATTGCAATTTGCTATAAATCTTTTAAAGGTGAAGAAGTAGAACTAGAAAGCTATAATGATTATCCGGACAGTGCATCTAATAATGCAAAGAAAGCTATAAAGTACAAAGAAGAAAATGGTTCATCTTGTGGAACTCAAGTTGGTTGGACAAGAGCCGGACAATTAGCAAGAAAAGAAAACATATCCAGATCCACGATTGCAAGAATGGCTAGTTTTAAAAGACATCAACAACATAAGGATGTGCCTTATAAAGATGGATGTGGTGGCTTGATGTGGGATGCTTGGGGTGGAACATCCGGAGTTGAATGGGCAATAAACAAATTAAAATCAATAGATAAGAAATGATAACAGATTACAAAACATTGCTTATAAATTTAGGAACATTTTTATTTTCAATGACAAACGTAGATATATTTTTAAAGATTACACTTTTACTTTTAACTATTGGGTATACCGCACACAAGTGGTACTTAATGAATAAGAACAATGGAAAAAAGTAAAAAAAAGTTTAAAGATACAAGGGTTGGTAAATTCTTATCTAAAGCTGCACCAAACATTTTAAAGGTAGCAAGTGATCTGGTACCGGATGCGGGTATTTTAAAACTTGTAGGCGGACTTATAAGTAAAGATGAACAGTTACCTCCTAAAGATAAAGAAGAAGCCTTAAAACTGCTTGAAATTGATATTATAGAAATACAAGAAATATCCAAAAGATGGAGTGCAGATATGGGTAGCGATAGTTGGCTATCAAAGAATGTGAGACCAATGATGTTAATCTTCTTAACTGTATCTACTTGGTTGCTTATATTGATGGATAGTTTAAATATTGAATTTGGTGTGGGTATTGAGTGGATAGATTTACTTAAATCTTTATTAATAACTACATACGTTGCATACTTCGGAAGTCGTGGGTTTGAAAAGTATAAATATATTTCCAGGTCTAAATAGAATATTTTTCCTAAATCATTATCTTTTATATATATTTAGGTATTTATTTTTATCTATTTATTTAATATTATATTTCTATATTTGAAGTAATAAAAAATTGTAAAGTTATTACTATTAATTTTAAAATCAAAATATGGAAAACACAAAATGCATTAAAGTTAGAAAAGATTACTATTTACTTGTTATCGGTGATAAATCTTTAGGAGAATTTGAAAGAAGTGAATTGCGTAACATTATTGAAGTTATAGATAATGCCATCTAAACTCTCCAGATCCAAGATTGTTAAAAAACTAGATGCGGTCTTTAGTCAATATATAAGATTAAAGGATGCAGACCATAAAGGTGATGTAACTTGCTTTACTTGTGGTAAGGTATCACACTATAAGGTAGGAATGCAATGCGGACACTTTCAAAGTAGAAAACACTACGCAACAAGGTGGATGGAAAAAAATGTTGCAGTTCAATGCGTTGGCTGCAATATGTTTAAATCCGGTGAACAGTATTTATTCTCAAAGTATCTGGATGAAAAATTTGGTGATGGAACTGCGGAAGAATTATATATTAAATCAAAAGAAACAGTAAAATTCTCAAATGATGAATTATTAGATATGATAAAACATTATAAAAAGTTGGTAGATAGCTTTTAAATACTTACATTTGACTATTCTGTTTTGTTAAGGGAAAGGGGTTTGACTTTATGTTAAGCCTTTTTTTTTGCTTTTAACGATACTTATTAACATATTTTTGTTATATTTGTTTATTATTAATCAATACTTAACAGAATGAGAACACAGAAACACGATTTAAAAGACGAAATTAAAAGATTAGAAAAAGACTTGCAATATGCAGTTTTAAACCTAGATGCCTTTACGCAATTATCTATCAATAAAAGATTAGATGATGCAAAATCTACCTTAATTAATATACAGTAATGGGAACAAACTATTCACAAGAAACTGCTCAAAGTATTATTGAGCAATACAAATTTAGAGTTGAAGCACTATCAAATAAGATAGAATTTTTACAAGCACAATTAGAAGTATCAAAACAAATTTTTAAAGACAGAATAAATGGATAGAGAAAAATTATTAGATTTGTACAAGAAGTACGATTTGGAAAAGACAGATGTTTACAAGCATCAGCACTATGTTATTATCACCCGCCAAGGGATAGAGAAGATAGCTGCAAAAGAAAACATAGCAATCAATTATGAGGTTGTAAAATGTGAACCTAGCTTTGCGGTTGTAAAAGCTTATGCTAAAAAAGAGGGTGTTGAAATACAAACCTTTGGAAGTGCATTAAAAGGTGCTAATTATAAAGATGGGAATTGTAATTCCTGGTACGTAATGGAAATGGCTGAAAAAAGAGCCTTATCCAGATCCGTGCTTAAGTTAACCGGCTTCTACGAGTTGGGAGTATTTGGCGAAGACGAAAGTGACGATTTTAAAAGAAAGTAAAATAAAGTTTAATAAATAAATAATTAACAAAATGAGAACAGAAATTTTAAACAGAGTAGGTTACAGTAATGTAACAAAAAAGAAAAGCGATATATCAGTATCTTTGGTTTATATCACTCCGGAAATAGCTAAACACTATTTAAGTTATAATACACAAAACAGAAAAGAGTCTGGAAGGAGTATTAATTTTCTAACGGAACAAATGAATAAGGGATTATTTATTGAAAATGGGGAAAGTATTGTATTTGATAAAAATATGAAACTTACAGATGGACAACATAGATTGATGGCTATTATTAAATCCGGTAAATCATATCACATACCGGTTGTCAAGGGTGTAAATATTAAATCAATGGCTACTTATGATACCGGTAAAAATAGAAGTGCGGCAGATGTGCTTTCAATAAATGGATTTAAAAATGCTAATTTATTATCTACTTTCATAAAGCTTATAAATAAATATGAAAAAAATAATTCAAAAGCATCAAAACCATTAAGCTATAGTAGGGATGAACAATTAACTAACCAACAAATATTAAACTATTGTAAAGACAATTATGATTGGTTGTATAAAATTATGTTGGATGTTACAAATATTTATGTGAAATCTGAAATAAAGGTTATTAGTAAATCATATTTTTGTTTTATAGTTTATATGATAGGAGGAAAGAATCCAGATCAAATGGTTTATGAGTTTATGAAAAATATTTATGGATTAAATAGAAGCCAAGATACCGCAACTAGTTATCTTTATAGTAAATTATATAAATCAAAAATAAACAAGGAGCCATTAGGATTTTACTGGGTGCTAGGAATGACAATAAAGGCTTGGAATTATTTTATAGATGGAAATCCATCAGTAAGGTTTTTTAGATTTAATACAGAACAAGAATTACCAAAAATTAATATTAATAATAATTAAACTATGAGTGCAATAATCAATGCTTCGATTAGGGTGGATAAGCTCCCCAAAGAAAAATTTGTAAAAGGCAAGGATGGGGCCGTTTACTATAACTTCACAATTTCTGTAAATGATGAAACTAGGTACGGAAATAACGTAGCGGTTATGGATAGCCAAACCAAAGAAGAACGTGAGGCAAAGGTAGCTAGAAACTATCTGGGTAATGGGAAAGTGGTGTGGACAGACAGTAAAATTGTAGTTGCTGAACGTGAAGATAAACCACAAGCAGTAAAAGAAACTGTAAGTGATGACTTACCATTTTAATTAGCCTAATTTAAAAAGGGGTGTGAGTTTATAACTTGCACCTTTTTTTTATATATTTAACAAATGACAGAAAAAGAAACAGAACAGAATATGTTAATGGAATTTATAGCAGATACTTGTTATATTGATATTAATAAGAAAATAGATTATCCTCCGGTATGTTTAAGTTATGGAGAAAAGGTTTTACAATCGGACAAGGGTGATAGTATAATACCAATAGCATTAGGAACATTTGGTAACCTATCGGTTATAACTGCACCACCAAAGACAAAGAAAACATTTTTTGTATCATTATTAGCAAGTGCTTTTTTAAGTGGAACTAATATTTATGGAGGGGATATTAAAGGACATCGTGGATCTGGTGATTTAATTCACATAGATACAGAACAAGGTGCTTGGCATTGTAGTAAGGTATTCAGAAGACCGCTTGATATGGATAGGGATATACCAAAAGATAAATATCATACCTTTGCATTGCGTACAATAGGTTTTAAGGAACGTTTAGAGTTTATTGAGTATTACTTAAAGGAAAACATAAAGGAGCCATCTTTGGTTATTATAGACGGAGTGGCGGATTTGTGTGCTGATGTAAACAACATAGAACAAAGTAACCAATTGGTAAGTGCTTTAATGAGATTGAGCCAACAACAGAATGTTCACATTATTTGTGTGATACATCAAAATTATGGAAGTCAAAAGCTAGGAACCGGACATTTAGGTAGTGCCCTGGAAAAAAAAGCGGAGACAGTTATAAGTTTAGAGGCGAACACGGTGAACAAGAATTGGGTAACTGTAAAGTGCGGAAGAAGTAGAGGTTACTCTTTTGATACATTTAGCTTTGAAGTGAATGAAAAAGGATTACCAACAATAGTAAATGATTTATATGACCCTTTAAAATGATATGGTACAAAAAACAATGATATTAGTTGCTGCAAAGCATAAAGAATGGCTTGAGATAGTTTTATCTTTTGGATGTAAACAAGAAGTTGCAGAAGATCTGGTACAAGAAATGTATTATAAAATACAATTGAAGCTAGAAAAAGGATTAGATATTATGTATAATGATAATGAAATAAATTACTATTATATCTTCAAGACATTAAGAACATTGTTTTACGATTTAAAAAGAAAGGGAAAGAATATTACTATGGTATCGATGGATGATATTCACTTAACTACAACGGATGTAAATTTTACCGAACCATATGATAAAATACAAGAAGAACTATCCAAGATGTTCTGGTATGATAGAAAAGTATTTGAGATTATAAATGAGGGGGAAAGCATTGCAGAATTTTCAAGGAAAAGCCTTATACATTACTATTCACTTTACAATACATATAACAAAGTAAAAAGCAAACTAAAGAAACTTTTATGAAACTAGGGAACATAATTTATTACATTACAAAATATTCCGGTATTAAATATCTAGTAGATAAATACCACAAGTTAAGGGGTACTAAATGCGATTGTAACAACAGAAGAAAAAAGTTAAATGAAATTAAGATAGATAGATGGTAAAATTTACTAAAGAAGATTTTGAAAGCTGGAGCAACTTTCGCTCTGAACCAAAAAGTACGTTACAAGGTAATGAGTTTGAACTAATATGCCACTTACACGCAAAATATTACAATCATAAATACCACAAACCTTGCACTTGCAATCCAAAGAAAATAAAGTTATGGATAAAACAACTTAACGTAATTTGGAATAATGGGAATTAAAAAAATTCACGAATGGGAAAAGGCAGTTGTATTTCTACTTAACCTAGATGGTTGGGAGTTGGAACATTGTGGTGATGGATATTCAAGATATGATGCAAAAGGAAAAACTCCAAAGGGCAAGAATTGCGTTATAGAGATGAAATTTAGAAACAAGTATTATGAAGACAAGATGCTTGAAAAAGATAAGTATGATGCTTTGATGGATCTGGATGAAGATATTGTAAAGATATTTTTTGTAAATGACCCAAAGGGAAACTTTATGTATTGGCTAAATATTTTAAAGATGCCAAATCCGGTGAAAAAATATTGCCCAGATACTACAATGTGGACAAAGAAAAGATTGCTTAAAGATGTTTATTTGCTAACAGAGAATGATGCGAGTAGGATTAATATTAATATTGACCCTTTTTAAATTTTGTTTATAAGTTGATAAGTGTTATATTTGTTTTATATTAATTTTTAAAACATACAGAATGAAACAGACAATTAATTTTTGGCAATTTAATGATGCATTTTCTAAATTAGACAGAGAGCATCAATTTACTTACAGAGGAAAAAAAGCCTTATTTGAATTTTTGGAAGAATATGAAGATGATGCGGATGAAGAAATAGAATTAGATGTGATTGCATTATGTTGCGATTATGTTGAATATGAAAACATAGGAGAATTTTGGTTGGATTATGATAAAAAGGAATTTCCGAATGAAGCAGCTATTGAATGGCATACGATGTTTATTCCAATAGATGATGATGCTTTTATAATACAATCATTTTAATATGAAAGTTAACGAAGCAGCTTGGGAAAAGCTAAAGAAACAAATAGAGTATTACACGGAAGCTGATACATCTATATCAGACATATCGATTAACTACCAAGTTAAAGAAACGAAGAATAAAAATTATTTAAGACTTAACATAACAATAGACAAATGGGACAAGATAACAGAATAAAAGAATTAGAAGCAAAAATAGGAATTTTAGAAAAGCAATTAGAGGACTCCAGGACACATACCTATGTAGGTGAAACACACCAATTACATTGTAGTGATGGAGAGCTATATATTGGTTATGATAGATTTGGTGAGGAGTGTACCCTTGTAATGGATGTAAACCAACTTTATAGGGACTTGCCTTTTATTATCAACCAAGTGTGTAAGGAGCAAAAGAAGATGCAGCAAATGCACCTTAAATTAATTAAAGAAGCACAGACAGAAATATGATTTTATTAGTAGATGCAGATAGTTTAATTTTTGCAAGTTGCTATCGTAAAAGAGAAACTCCGGAAGATGAAAAGTACTACAAGGATATTGTAGATGCTAGAAATAAGTTTGACCAACAGTTTATGAAAATTGTGAATGATCTGGAAGAAAAGTATACTATTGACAAGGTGCTTTGCTTTAGTGGTTCAAAGGGTAACTTCAGAAAGCTAATCACAAAGAAGTACAAAGCGAATAGAAAGAAGCAAGAATTACCTCCGCTATTGAATGAGATGCACCAATATGTGAAAGAGCAATACGATAGCATATGGGGATCTGGTATTGAAACAGATGATATGGTTGCGAGGTATTGGAAGCAGATTAGTGATGATTTAGGTAGGGATGAAGTGATGATTGTATCAATAGACAAGGACTACAAACAATTTCCTTGCTTGATGTACAACTATCACTATAAGCACCAGATCGTGCTAGATATAACAGAAGAAGAAGCGAGATATAATTTTTATGCTCAAATGATAGAGGGCGATACTGCTGACAATGTAAACTACTTTAAAGGAAAGGGAAAGAAGTTTGCGGAAAAATACTTTGCAGATTGTATAACAAAATATCAATACACTAGGAAGCTATACGAATTATTTAAACAAGAATACAAAGGTAAGGCTAGACAAAATTATGTTGAGTGCTATCACCTTTTAAAATTAAGAACACAATGAAAGACAAAATAGTTGAAGATTTAAAAAAAGAATTTGACATAAGAAGTTGCGTTGGAATAGATAAATACAAAACAACACTAGAAGATAATAACAGAGATGATTTTTTGCAGCACTTAAAAGAAGAACTTATGGATGCAGCATTATACATACAAAAACTACAAAGCAATGGAAGAAAATAAAATAGACATACCGATATTAAAAACACCTAAAGAAATAAGTGATTTACTAATAACAATTACCGGAGTTGATATATTTGAGAAAACAAGAGTTAGAAACATAATAGAGCATAGAGCTTTTTTATGTTATTTACTAAAAGACAAGTTTGATCTGGGGCCAAGTGCTATTTCTGCATTTATGAGAACCCAACCAAAGCTAAAAACATATGACCACGCAACAGTAATACACGCGTTAAAAATGTTTAAGGTTTACAAATCATATAGAGAAGAATACTTTGATACTCTGGAAAGTTATTTTGATATAAGTCCGGATGCAGATTATAAGGAATTACCAAAATTGGAAAGGTTGTTAAATCAGTATAAAGAAATTAAAAGCAAATACAACATTGCTAGTAACAAGATAAAGAAATACGAAGAGCAGTTAAGTGAGGTTAAGGAATTAAGAAGAAAGATTAAATCTGGTTTTACTGAAAATGAAATACTTTACAGAGATTTAAACAAAACCCAAATGAAGATATATGATGAAAGAGCAGAATTAGTATTAAAATCTTTTGAATGGCAAAAACCTAAAAATGAGTATGAAATAATTAATTGTGCATCATAATATGTTAGAAGAAATAGTTGCATTACATAGTGAATTAGAGTTTTATATAGCAGATGGATTTGATGATGCTATTATTGGAATTGCTACAGATTTCACAGAACCAAAGTTGATATATTCAGTGTCTATATGTTTGGATATATTAGAAAAAGAATTTAAAGAGTCTGAACCAATTTCTGAAAACCCAAGGATTGACGCAATAGATTATTTTAATTATAATTTATGTGGCGCATATGTAGGTGAAAAAACTCCGATCTGGTGTTGGGATATATTTTAAACTATGATAAAAAAAGAATGGCTATTTATGCAAACACCAAAAGAAAAAGCATACCAATTAGTAAAAGCATTTTATGTAGAAACAACAACAAGCACAGAAGCAAAACAATGTGCTAAAGTACATACAAGACTTATACTAGAAAACGAAACAATAAAACCATCTAACAACCAAGCAATAGAATACTATCATCTGGTTGAAGAAGAAATAAATAAATTATGAGCAAGAAACTAATACAAAAGCTACAGCAACTCATTGATAAATTACCAAAGGGTAAAGAAAGAAAATCAATAAAAGAAATAGTGCTAGAATTAAAGTTAAGAAATAAATAAATTAAATACGTTATATAGATATGGAAAAAGTAAAAATTAGTAAAGTAGTACCTAACAAAAACAATCCAAGAATAATTAAGGATCAAAAGTTTAAAAAGCTAGTAAAGTCAATTAAAGACTTTCCGGAGATGCTTAAATTGCGCCCTATTGTGGTAAATAAAGATCTGGTTGTGTTGGGTGGTAATATGAGATTAAAGGCTTGTAAAGAAGCCGGATTAAAAGAAGTGTATATTTTAAAAGCTGATGACCTTACGGAAGAACAACAACAAGAGTTTATTGTAAAAGATAACGTAGGGTTTGGAGAATGGGATTGGGATATTTTAGCTAATGATTGGGATGCAAATAAATTGGAAGAATGGGGATTAGATGGATTTCCTTTTGAGGATTTCACCGGAGTTGAAGAACCAGAAATTGAATTTAGCGAATACCTAGATGAAAAACACAATTATGTAGTTTTGCTTTTTGACTCTGAAGTTGATTGGTTATCAGCACAAACTCATTTTAATATTAAATCTGTTCATTCAATGAGAGCAAACGGAAAACCCTGGTCTAAAGGAATTGGGAGGGTTTTAAATGGAGCCAAATATTTAAAAGACATAAAAGATGAATAACATATACATACCTTCTTACAATAGAGCTGACAAAGTTAGAACTTACGAGTATCTAGGTTGCGGTAAAATAATTGTACCTAAAAGCCAAGAAAAAGAATACAGAAAAAGATATGGCGATGCAGTTCAAAGTATTGAAGATAGCAGAGATGGTTCTGTATCTAAAAAAAGGAATGCTGTTTTAGATTTAATTAAAGAAGAACAAAAAGATGGATATGGATGGATTATAGATGATGATCTGGTGAAAGTTAAAAGAAAAAAAGAAAGCAAAGATTTAGATGGTGAAGAAACATTGGAGTTATTAGAGAGGCTATACATAATGGCTAAAGATTGCGATATTAAATATGCGGGAATAGATTACTCACTTGATAATATGAAACTTAAAGACTATCAACCCTTTTCTTTTACTAAAGTTATATTTCACTGCACTTTAATTTGTGAGAATGACGGAATTAGATATGATGAAAGATTTAAGATAAATGAAGACGTTGAGTTTTGGGTACAAAAGTTAAACTCAAACAGAAGACTTTTAAAAGACAATCAATATGCAACTGTAACCTATGGAGAGGATGGCGGAAAAGATAGTGTGATTAAGTATACAAATGATGATAGAAGAGTTTACGCAACTATGTTGAATAACAAATGGGGGGAAAAGATAATGAATTGGAATAAAACAAGGTTTGAATTTAAAACACCAATAAAAGGAGTATGAAAATATATGCACCTAGTTACAAAAGAGCTAAAGGAGTTAAAACTCACAAAATAATAGAAGATATAATTTATTGCGTTCACGAGTTTGAGGCAGATGATTACAAGAAGCTAGGTTATAATGTTGAGGTTATGCCGGATAGTATAAAAGGAAACATAGCAAGGGTGCGTAATTATATGCTTGATAACTATATAGGAGAAAAAGGTTTGATTGTAGATGATGATCTGGAAGCTATAAAAAGATGGAATATAAAAGAGGGAAAGCCAAAACAAGAGATAATTAAAAATATTACGGAATGGGTTGAGCAAGGGTTCAATATGTGCGAAGAAGTAGGGGCTAAACTCTGGGGGGTTAACATATTAGGAGACAAAGGAAGTTATAGAGAATATACACCCTTTAGTTTAACAAATACTGTATCTGCTTCTTTTATGGGATTTTTAAATAATGAATTGAGATTTGATGAAAGATTGCCTTTAAAAGATGACTATGATTATTGCTTGCAGAACTTAAATGAACATAGGAAAATATTAAGAATTAACTATGCTTGTTTAGTGAAGAAAGACCACGGAAATTTAGGGGGATGTGCTGATTATAGAACAATGGGCAGAGAAAAAGAACAAATAAAATTAATGCAAAAGAAATGGGGTTCAAAAATTGTGAAGCTAGATAACACACAAAAAGGTAAAAAAATAAAAACCTTTGACTTAAATCCTATAATAAAAGCACCAATAAAAGGAGTTTAAATATGAACAAAGATAGACACATAAAAAAGGAAAGCTTATTAAAAGCACTAGAGCAGAGTTTAGGAGTTGTTACGGTAGCTTGTAAGAAAGCAGACGTTCCCAGGTCAACATATTACAAATGGCTTAAAGATGATGAAGCATTTGCTATTGAGGTAAGGGATATTGAAAACGTAGCATTAGATTTTGCGGAAAGCCAATTACATAAACAGATAGCTGATAACTCAACTGCTGCTACAATCTTCTATCTAAAGACTAAAGGAAAGAAAAGAGGGTATATTGAAAGACAAGAGATTACCGGAGCAGATGGAATGCCTACTAATTTTCAAATAGAGATAATTGATAAAACCGAAGATACAGACTAATATAGTTTATAAGCACCTAGCCAACACAGATAAAAAAATTGTAGTTGAGCAAGGTGGTACAAGATCTGGAAAGACTTATAATATTCTTTTATGGATAATATTTAACTATTGTGCTAATAATAACAATAAGGTTATAACAGTTTGCCGTAAATCATTTCCTAGTTTAAGAGCAACGGTAATGAGAGATTTTATGGCTATCCTACAAAATTATAATTGTTATAGTGAACAGAACCATAATAAGTCAAACTCTGAATATCACCTATTTGGGAACCTAGTTGAATTTATATCTTTAGACCAACCTCAAAAGATTAGAGGACGGAAAAGGGACTTGCTATTCGTTAATGAGGGTAATGAGTTGTACTATGAAGATATGCAGCAGTTATTATTCAGAACACAAGACAGAATAATATTAGACTTTAATCCATCGGATGAATACCATTGGATATATGATAAGCTAATACCTAGAGATGATTGTGTGTTTTATAAAACAACCTACCTAGATAATCCTTTTATTGAAGCATCAATAAGAAGTGAGATAGAAAGGCTGAAAGATACTGATGAACAGTATTGGCAGATATATGGATTAGGAGAAAGAGCAGCGAGCAGAAGCACTATATTTAAGTATGTTGAGGTTATCCAGATCCCGCAAGAAGCAGAACTAATTGCATATGGAATGGATTTTGGTTACACGAATGACCCTTCCACTTTTGTTGCGGTTTATAGCCAAGGGCATAATCTTTATATCCAGGAACATCTATATAGAACTCAAATGACTACGAGTGATATAAACAAATTCCTTAAAGAATTAAATCTAACAAGTAAACCAATATATGCGGATAGTGCTGAACCTAGATTAATTTCAGAACTCCGAGCAATGGGACATAATATATTTTCTAGTATAAAGGGAAAGGATAGTGTGAATGCCGGAATTGATTTATTAAAGAGATATAAAATACACATCCTATCCACCTCAACAAATGCCATAAGTGAGTTTAGGAATTATAAATGGAAAGAGGATAGATCTGGAATGTTGACTAATACTCCGGAAGATAAAAATAACCATATTATTGACCCTTGCCGTTACGCAACCTACTCAATATTAAGCAGACCAAACTTTGGTAAATATGCTTTACACTAAAATTAAATTTGTGTATATGTTAATAAAGTTTTATATTTGAATATATTAATCAATACAAAACAGATATGACAAGTAAAGAAATGGGAGAAGAAATAAACAAAGAAATACAAGATGTGTTTGGATACTTAAATCTTTTAAGAGATAGCGGAATAACAAATATGTTTGGAGCATCATCTTATTTAGTTGAACAATTTGGGTTCGACAAAAGACAAGCAGCTAACTATCTTATATTATGGATGCAATCTTGTAAGAATGAGAAAGTTTAAAACACAAATAATAATAGTACTAATCATAGCATTTTTTATAATTGTATTAAATGCTATAAATATATATATAAATGGAATACAGTAATTGTTGCGGATCTGGTAGGTGGTTAGATGAAACCGACAGATGTGAAGAATGTAAAGAATACGCAGTATTTGAAGAAATAGAAGAATAAATAAAACAGATATGAAAAATTTAATAAACAGAATTTTAGTAAAGAAAAGCATCAGACCATACAAGGTAGTACCTTTATCAACTGGTGTAATTGTAGAACATTACCGTAATGGTAAATTAAAAACAGAATATTATGAATAGACTAGCGGAAATTATAGAAACGTATATAAACGGAAACATAACCGTTGCTAAAAATGAATTTAGATATTGGAGAATAGATTTAATTCAAGTAGTACAATGCAGTGAATTATTTGGTATACGGCAAACGATTAAAATATGTAAAGAAATAGGATTATCAGATATGTATATTATTAATTCGTTTCACAATTACGATAGGCAAAACATTGATGAAGCAAAAGAAATATTATTAAATAACTTTTATTAAAAACAGAATATTATGGATTGGTATAGCCCCCCAGAGTACAAAGATTATGAATGCACAGAATGCGGTGCAGATATAGACCACGAGGGTGTGTGTAGTGGCACTTGTCACGAAGCAAGTATGATTTAGTTAAGTTGAGTTTTGTTTAAGAGGTGCATCAGAAATGGTGTACCTTTTTTTATTATATTTACCT
>Ga0196903_1000105_pt1 | contig 14305 bp, 10 predicted proteins | sample CB_VirMetaG_2_FD_169097 | JGI IMG/M metagenome (GOLD analysis project Ga0196903, IMG submission 169097) | Freshwater to marine saline gradient viral communities from Chesapeake Bay - CB_1504_2 Viral MetaG (v3) (version 3) | ecosystem: Environmental > Aquatic > Marine > Coastal | place: USA... | reverse complement strand
AATCGAAGCAATATGTCCAAAATTTTCTGCGGAAGACCAAGACTGTTGGGTCCCTAAACCCGTAGTTGCTGAAGACCCTGTAATAGCTACAACAGTCCCATCAGTTTTTAAAGCAACAGGAACGCCGTTCGGTAAGTTTCCCGTGGCCACAAAGTTTACCTGCTTGCCACCCGCACCCGCAGGCAATAAATCTGTCAGATTACTCATGTCAAATCCATCATGTTAATCGTGGTTGCGGAGATTGCTTGGCCTATTTTAACAGCACTTGCAGTGGTGGATATAGAGCCGTCGTTTTGGACGTAGTAATCAGAGCCTATGGTCAAACCTGTCTGCGCTTCGTTAATACCGCCGTAGACGTTTACAGCGCCTGTGGCTGTGTCAGAGATTGCTCCGGCTGTTATGCCTATGAAGTCGGCGTAGTTGGATGATGGGGGTTGGAATATTACGGACTTACTTTCAGTACCGTTGCTTCCAACTGCTATACTTACTACGTTACTATTACTATCTAATACCGATGAAATGTAAAATGTAGTCCCGCTTATAAAAATCACAGGGTCTAAAAAAGAAATGCTTGTACCAGAAATTGTGCCTTCTATTGAATATCCATTACGAGGCGCCCCGTATTGCCCGTAAGAAATAACTATTTTATTAGATGTGATGCTGTATATGGAAGATAAAAAGTAAGTATCCACAGAATTAAATACAACAGTTGAGCCAAAAGATATTGATGTTCCTGAAACTGTGCCTACAACGGCTGTTCCGTATGATGAGGCACCTATGGCCCTGTAAGCAATAACCACCTTGTTAGCAGTCGAATCAAAAGCTATTGTATTTTGCTCTACGGCACTAGAATCAAAAATTGCGGCCGTACCGAAACTAACAGAAGTTCCACTTACTGTTGCAACGATAGCTGTCCCGTATAATGAATTGGAATCATCTCTATAAGCTACTACAACTTTACTGACATTAGAGTCGAAAGCCATAGAAATATCATTTGTGTTTCCGGCCGCAAAAACCACCGCCGAGCCAAAACTAATGCTTGTGCCGCTTACTGTTCCAACTATAGCTGTTCCGTAATTAGAGTTGCCGAAATCCCGATACGCTATCAAAACTTTATTATTAACAGTATCAAAAACCGCAGTGCATCTTAGTGTTATTGCTGATTCAAACACGACCTCAGACCCAAAACTAATTGAAGTTCCAGAGACTGTGCCTACAATAGCTGTTCCGTAACCGGAGTTTCCGTTATCTCTGTAAACGATTACTATTTTGTTTTCGTTAGAGTCAAAGGTAATACCTATCTCGCGTGCGTCTGAAGCATTAAACACAACCGCCGACCCAAAGCTAATAGTAGTGCCAGATACTGTTCCTACAATCGCTGTTCCGTAATTAGAATTGTTTTCGTCTCTGTAGGCAATAACAACTTTATTCAAGTTAGAATCAAACGCACTTGCTATATAGGAGGTAGTTGAAGTATCAAAAACTACAGCAGACCCAACGACCGAAGGGTTAGCACTAGCACTAACAGCCTCAACAGTCCCGTCAGTTTTCAGCGCAACGGTCTGCCCAGAACTCAGAGTCCCAGACGCAACAAAGTCTACAGCGTTTTGTCCGCCGCCTGTCGGCAGCAGTTCCGACAAGTTACTCATTTATACGCTCCAACCAATAGTGCCGTCTATGTAGGTCATTGTGATTTCTGCGTAGTTCTTATCAAAGATCAGGTCAGTTGCAGAGGCTGCTATGTTAGAGCCGTTACGTCCTACAGTGAATGTAGTAGTTGCTGCGTCACCTGTGCCGTCTTTAACTGTTACCGTGTCACCCGCGCTTGGTGAGGCAGGTAGAGTGATTGTAATACCACCTGCACTGGCTATGATGAACTCGCCTACGTTGGCCGTGTAGCTTGTGCCTTTGAGAATTGGCAGTGCGTTCTTGGAGTCTAGCTGTGTCTGAATCGCGCTAGTCACGCCGTCTGTGTAGTTTAGCTCGGTAGCTGTGCCAGTGTAATCAGAGATTTGGCTGACGGTAACTGAGGTTGCTACTGGGGCAACACTGACCCAAGCTGCGCCGTCATAGACCTTCATCGCGTCTGAAGTAGTGTTGAAGTACAAAGCGCCTTCCACCAAAGCACCGCCTTGGTTGTCCACTGAAGGATCAGAAGCCTTCTCACCCAAGTATCTAGCGTCAAACTCGTCATACTTGTCACTAGCCGCCGTGGCTGAGCCTGCCGCTGCTGTAGCCGATCCTGCTGCGGCTGTAGCTGAACCCGCTGCGGCTGTAGCCGAACCCGCTGCATTAGTCTCTGAGGTAGATGCGTTAGAAGCGCTTGTAGAAGCCGCTGACGCGCTAGAAGCCGCATTAGTCTCACTAGTAGCCGCTGCACTCTCTGAGGCCGCTGCTGCCGTTTCTGAGGCCGCTGCTGCTATCTCACTAGCTGCCGCATTGGTTTCGCTTGTAGAGGCCGCACTAGCACTTGAAGCTGCGTTGGTTTCGGAGGTAGATGCTGCGCTGGCACTGCTTGCCGCTGCTGTCTCAGATGCCGCTGCGTTAGTCTCGCTTGTGGCTGCATTAGAGGCTGAGGTAGCCGCATTAGTTTCGCTAGTAGCCGCTGCTGATTCACTAGCTGCCGCCGCTGCCTCTGACGCTGCTGCCGCTGTTTCAGACGCTGCTGCGTTAGTCTCTGCCGTTTCCGCTGCGGTTTCACTAGCCGCTGCCGCTGTAGCACTCGCCGCCGCTGCCGTAGCACTAGCCGCTGCCGCTGCACTTGTACCCACCCAATAAGCAGGTGACGTTGCAGGGTCATTGCCAGTGTTTGAGTCTTGCAGAGAGGTATAGAGAATACCGTCTGTGCCGACTACGTTCTGGTCTTCAGAATAAGTAGCCGTAGCAACCCAAGCAAAGTTTAGCGGAACCCAGTACGCTGTTTGTGTAGCAGGATTCTGATTCAGGTTAGAGTTCTGTAGAGATTGATACTGCTGGCTACCGTAAGTAACCACATCACCCACAGAATAAGTAATACCCTGATTCCATTCTACTGAATACAGTAGCGTCCAAGAACCAGTTGTAGTCACTGGGTTGTTTCCTTGGTTGCCGTTAATCAATGAGCGGTAGTAAATACCATCAGAGCCTAGAACCACATCTACAGCGTTGTAAATCTTAGTAGCTACCCACTCATCACCGAAGTCCGTACCAGTTTCGCCAGCAGGGTCTCTTACGGCAATTTGTACGTCATCGTTATCAGTGAGAATAACCTTGGCAACACCATCAAAGAAGATGTTCGGTTGACGACCAGCAGCAGACAACAAGACCGGATTAGTATTCGGGATTGAGTTGTTGATGTCGGCATAGGTAGTCTTGGGAGTAGTTGTGCCACTCTCATAGAAATACAGCTTGCCCTCGGCTAACGGGTCGCCAGCGTTGTCTAAGTATTGGTCGAAATCACCGAATCGTGCCATTATTCTTCACCTGTCAGTTGAGCTGCTGTAGCAGAACGCGCTGTTTGTGCGCCGAACCTTGTAGCTCTGGAGGGATTCAAAAGTAAGTTATCTTGAAGTTCTTGTCTAAGTCTTCTGGTATTGCCTCTTTCAAGCAATGACCGTACTGTTGTAGGGTTCATCCCACTTGTTAAAAGAATATCTCCAGCACTTTGTAATGCCGCAGCGAATTCTCTGCTGTTTTTCTCTTTACCTAAACCGTCAAAGATATTAGCTACTTCCGCACTAGCTTGAGCAGGGTTGCCAAAAAGAGCAGTAATTCTACCAAATGTTTGCCTAAACCCGCCTATGTCTTGCGCCTGCTGAACTGTAGTAGAGTTTTCTAGCGCCGTCCGTCTAGTAAACATAAACTCAGCTTCACGCTTCATGGCGCGTAAGAATTGCTGGAAAGACTGCTCATCTGGAAAGACTGCCCTTAATTTTACTACATCTCCGTTGCGTCCAAACATCCTTTTCATTAAATCTGCGCTAATGTTAGTCACATCAATCTTATCCATGATGGCCTGTCTAGCGCCTAACCTGTACATATTCATTTCAGCAGGTGTCATGTTTTTGACAGTATCAATCACTTGTCTGCGATTAGCTTTAAGGAATAATTCGCCTTGCTGTGCTGCTGATTCTAAAGCCCTTTCACCAGCAAAAGTTTCTCTAGCTTGCCTGTATTTTGGAATCTGAGCGTCTGCCTCATCAATCATGGTGTTTTTAAGCCTAGTTAAATCTCTAGCCTTATTGTTTTCACCAGCTCTAAGTGCCGCAGCAATCTGATCATCTAGCTCTTGTTTAGTAGCATCGATGACATCAAAGTGAGTAATCTCATCACCAGCAGCACGTTTGTCAGCTAATCTAGTCTCAGCAGCCTGTCTTGCGCGACCTAAAGAACTATCGCCTTCTAACAAGGTTTTAAGCCTTCCACTGAATTTAAAAGGCGTAGCACTAGCCTCAGCATACAATTCAGTGATGGCTGGCGCAGTTGCTTCTCTAAGACCTGCAATAGCTTGCTCTACAGTCATATCAGGAGACTGCAAACCAAAATCAACATCTTCAGCAACACGACTTGCTTGGCCTACGTTTCTTTCACCTAACTCCCTAGCAGTTCTGCCTTGTAAGTTAGGGTTAAGATTTCCAGCAGCCCTTAGCAGTCGTCTAAATGATTGCGCTATATCAGCAGGAATAGCTTCTGGGCCAAGCTCATCTAGCTTTAAAATAGCCTCATCAACAGTCATTCCTTCTCTTGTAAGAGCTTCGGATAACAAGTCTGCTGCTGCATCATTCTGTACAGAGTTTAAGCTAAGGGCTAATTGCTCTACAGACCTTGGGTTAGAAAACAACCTATCAAATAGGCTACCTGCGCCTTTTTTAACCCCCATCGCAGTCATAGGCGCGAGAATCTGACCCACTATGTCAGCATCTTCTCCACCTAACTCTTGTGCCATTTCGCCGCCAGCAACAGCGGCTGCACCAAACCCAGCTTCTTGCTGAGGAGTGGTTTCTAGTAATTCTCTGCCTACTCTCTTGGCTGTTTCTACAAACTGCCTACCAGTTGGTATAGCTTCTGGTATTGCTTGCTGGGCAAAACGCATACCCTTCGCTACAGGTACAGCAGACCCCAAAACTTCACCTGTTGCTCCAGCAATATCAGCCACAGCGCCTTCACCAGCAAAAGCGCCTCTTTCTGGAATTTGAGCCTCAAAAGAAAACGGTTCTGTTTGTCTGTAAGCAGCCTGTGGAGACGCAGGCATTTCTCTTTGGCCTAGCATGGCCTGAGCATACGGTCTGATTTGACGCTCAGCTGCAATGGCAGGAGACAAAACAACGTCAGCCATAGAGCCTAACGCTCTTAACCCGCCGCCTGTTAATTCGCCAGCAACATCTCCAACAGATTCTAAAAAGCCTTTTTCTTCCGCTGGGGCAGGCATACCGCCAAACCTTGACCGTGTAGCGGGCGTTGCTTCTTGAGTAACTTCTTGACCACCAAATTTAGAGGGCATTATGGCTTCCTGTAAATTGTTCCGCTGTCATCTTCAATATATTGCGCCCCAGAGGGTAACGCATCAAATGCAGCTTGTGTTGTTATCATTGGCAATGAACCACCACTAGCCGAAGATGGGTTTTGCTCTTGATATATCTCATTGAATATACCAGAAGCATTAGCGCCTAACTGTGCGTTTAGATAGCTATCTATTTCTCGTATTGTAGGAGTGTCTTCCATCCCTAAGGCACGGCTTCTGCCAATCTCTGCATCAAGCTGTAGAGCTGCTAATAAGTTTGTTAGAAGCCTGACGTTAGCCTCTGTGTTTCGTGACTCACTAGATTCAATATCTCTTAATAAGTCGCCTTCACGAGCGGTAAATGCTGCGCCAAATGTGGGCTTTAACTGTGCTAGGACTTGCTTTCTTAGGTTGTAAGCTAACTCGCCTTCATCCGCACTTTCGCCGCCTAACGCTCTTCTAATGCGTAAGCCAAGGCCAGCTACGCCACCAGTTGCAATCCTATCCAACAAGACAAGAGAAGCCTTAATTTGTGGTATAGACTTAGCCGCAGCACGACCACTATCAATGACTTCTTGTCCTCGTGCTACATTGCCTTTAGCTGTTTCTGTTGCAGTTGCAATCGCACCTGCCTCGGCTGGGCCTGAAGCAATAGCCGCTTCAATCACGTTTTGCTTTTCAGTGGGGTCGGTAATTTCACCTCTAATTGGATCAAGCACACGAGTCCTACCAGCGCCTAAGTATTGAACAGCTACGCCATTCTTGTACTTGGTAATGCCTGAGCTGCCTTCCATTGATCCACCACCACCAGACCTCATAAACTCTTGATACTCTGGTGTCCCTTCAACCAGACCTGCTTGCTGCGCCCTGAACTTTAATGTTTGTATTGTAGAAGGGGTCTGACCATCTCCATAGACCTTATATAGATTACCTACAGAATAAATGGTATCTAGTTGGTCTTTTAAGCCTTTAATAGCCGTAGGGTCACCAGCACGAGCTGCGTCAGCTAACTGAAGCATCTGCTGAGAGTCACGAGTATTCACACCCATCGGGGTTAAAATATCTAGTCTGTCTCTAGCGATGTCTGCAATAGACCCGAAGTCGCCTCGGTCAAAATACTGTTTAGCAGTAGCGACATCTTGGAATAGAGTTTTCTTTCTCTCTTCCTCACGCTTTGCTTCAGCATCCTGACGCGCCATGTCCATGTCAGCCATTTTCATTTTATACAGGTCTTCTTGCTGTATACGCTGACGGAACTCAGGTATCTCGTTTTTAAAGGCAGCGCCTAAGCCAGCTAAGGCTCTTGATACGTCAACCATTATGCGAATCCTCGAAGGTTTTGTGCGGCATACAACGCAGGGTTGTAATTCATTCCAATTTGAGTGGGTTGCATATTGAACCCTTGTCCTGATCCACTTCCAGCTTGGTTTGTGTTTTGGTTTTTAAACAGATCATAACCAACAGAACCAGCATCCAAAGCATTACCTACCATGCTTCCGTAGTCAGGCACAAAAGAAGGCACGTTACCAATACCCAATTGTTGACTACCTGAACCTGTTAGTAGATTGGCTTGATTACCGCTATAGCCTTGCTGTGCTGCTGCCTCAGCCGCTGCTGCGCTGTTTCTTAGACTATTGATATAGTCCATCTGACCTTGAGTTAGGTTGGACAGGTTAGTCGCTTGGCCTTGCTGTATGCCACCGAGTAACTGAGCTACACTGCCTACTTGGTTTGCTAAGTCTCTGCCTGCCTGAGTCCTGCCTTGAGCCAAGTTAACGCCCAGATTAGACACAGTGCTTGCAGCAGGAAGACCTGTTGATAAGCCGTAGTTGGCAAGATTTGATCCTAGCCCTACTCGCGTGTTTAGTTGATTAACTCCAAGGTTACTAGCGATGTTGGCTAGATTCTGACCTTGAGTCATATAAGTGTTTAGTCCAGACATACCCTGTTGCTGTGCGAGATTAGACAGATTTGCGCCTGTCGCTTGAGTCATTCCCGCGCTACCAGTGCCTAATGCCTGCGCTAACTGAGCAAGGTTCTGACCTCGGTTCTGGGATATATCAGCCCCAGCAGTACCTTGTAACTGAGAAAGCCCAGAAAGAGCTTGGCCTTGGCCTTGCGATATGTTGGCAAGGTTCTGACCAGCGCCAGTAGTAATGCCAGCAAGGTTTTGACCTTGAGACTGCAACGCTTGTAAGTTCGTAGCTCCTTGCTGTTGAGCAAGATTAGCTAGATTCTGGCCACCGCTTGTGGCGATGTTTGCTGCGCTGCCGCTTGCTCCTAAGCCTTGACCAGACAAAGTGCCTAAGTTGGCGATTTGCTGTTGTAGACCTTGTGAGGCTAGTCCTTGTCCAAATCGCTGTAATTCCTTTTGGACGTTACCGCCACCTAGACCGCCAGTGGCTGCTGATCCTGCAAGATTAGCCCTCATGCCTTGTTCACGCAGGAATGCCATCTGTGGAGATTCTTGGTAAGCCTGATTGAATGCGTCCTGACCTAAAGCACCCGACAGAGCAAGTTGCTGCTGTAGTGCTGTGGTGCCAGCTTCACGGTAAGGGTCAAACATTCCTTCAGCACGACCAAATGCGCCAGTAATATCCTGACGGCCTTGGCCTATGCCTTGGTTAAATGCCTCAAGACCTTGTGTTGTGCCTTGTTGGATTTGACCTGTAGCCTGAGCTTGAGCCGCTCTAATAGCATCAGCAGCTCCACCAAACCCAGCAGTTAAATCAGTCCTTCCTTGGCCTAAGCCAGCCACTAAACGGTTGTACGCTTCTTCAGAGCCTGTAGAGATATCACCTCTAGCTTGACCAATGCCTGAAGATAACTGCCCTTGTGCTTGCCCTAATGCGCTAGACAAGTCGCCTCTGGCTGTTGCAATACCAGTGTCTAAACGGCCCAAACCTTGCTCTACGCCGCTTGTAATATCGCCTCTAGCAGTTGCAGCGCCAGCAGCCAAGTCATTTAGACCTATTTGAGTCTGACCAGTTAGATCAGTTCGACCTGCTTGGTTGATCGTGTTAAGAAGACTTAGAGCATCAGCAGCGCTGCCTGTTAAAGCTGTTTCTGCTCCGGTTAGACCCGTGGGGATAGTGTCCCCGTCACGACCGTAAGTTAAATCAGCAGCGCCGCCTAAAGTTAGGTCAGCTCCAGTGCTTATGTTTGTGCCTGTATTGGTAGAGGTCTGCTTCAATGGGTCGCTTATAATAGTGCCGCCACCGCCAACAGTGCCGCCAGTGCCATCACCACCAGTATCTCCACCGCCAACAGTGCCACCACCAGTAGTATCACCAGCGGCATTCATCTCATCCATGACACGGTTAATGTCATCTTCTGAGACTTTAAACTGGTTGGCTGCTTGAGCTACAGTGATGTTTCCATCATCTATCTGCTTTTTAACTTTTTCAGCATCGCTCATGTTGTAGTCTGAATCAGCAGCTACATCACTTAAAATACTGTCTACGATTTGCTCTTCGCTTAGACCAGTGTTGTTCTTTAGGTAGTCCGTCACATCTTTTACAGGAGCATCAAAATACTTAGCCACCTGTGGAGCTGTAGCAACACCGGCGACCACTAGAGACTCTAGCTTTTTAGTTTGCTCTGGCGTGAAGTTGCCTTTTTCGTAAGTTTCTTTTGGAACTCCACTAATCACTTCCATCGTATAACTTTCGTCTACGTTAAAGTGCTTGCTAACGTCTGAGACATTCAGCTTTCCGGCATTCATTAATCCGGTAATCGTTTCTACTTGATCTTGAGTGTAATTTCCCGTGGCAGGGATAGACTTCATAATCTCTTGAGCAGATTGGTTATTGATGTTTTCAATAGCCATGCCTTCAGTAGACATACCTAAACCCGCCGCAGCGTAGTTAGGAGTGACCCCGAAGTTCTGCGCCACTTGGTCAATACTGACAGCGCCAGAATCAACCAAGCCTCTAACTTGATCTATTTCTTGTTGAGAGTAATTATTATCTACAGCAATACCAGCTAAGGGGCTTGGCGCTGGTATTTGTGGCATAAATCGATCAACAGGCAATGCGCCTATTTCTGGCGTTGCAGCAAGAGTAGCGGCGGCATCATCTACCATACTAGCAGGAACGCCTAAAGTACTAGCTAAGTCGGCATTAGACATTCCGGTCGCAGCAGCTTCTCTTAACGCATTTCTTTGCAAGCCCTCTGGAATTGGTTGGCCTTGGCTAATGAGGGTTTGTATTTCTTGAATAGCAGCCATTCTTATCGCTCCTGCCCAGAGTTGAGGATTTTACTCATTTGCTCTGTGGTGACTAACTGAGAAGACTGAGCTGGAGCTGCACTACCTTTGCTACCGATAGGCGCACGTTTGCCTTGCTCTATTTCGTATTTACCAATGTTGTCGTAGTGCCATTTAGCATACGACTGCACATCACGGTAGTTAGGGTTGTTGGGGTCGCCTTCTCTAAACTGAGGAAGCTGCCGTTGGTAATCAGCCGCTATATCTGGATTCTCATCAAGATAGGTTTGAATCTCATTCTGAGTAGTCGTAAAGGCATTCTTCATTGGCTCAATAGGCTGGAAGGTTAAGCCTTCAGGCTGAGTCAGGCCAGATAGCGCAGAGTAGTCCATTTGAGGAGACATAGCCTGCAAAGTGCTGTAGTCCATGTCTTTACCAAGAATAGCGTTACGCTGAAGCTGTAGACCAGCCAGAAGCGCATTCTGATTCATCATGCCGCCTTGGTTAATCATCTCAGCAGTAGGCTGGAATGTTTGACCAGCTAAACCAAGACCTTGACCTAAAGCCTGTTGACGCACCGCTTGGGCGTTTTGATATCCAGCAGGAAGCTGCTGCATAGCCGCCTGAGCGTACTGCTGCGCCATCGCTTTGTCTGCTTGGTTCATCGCCTGAGCTTCTTCAGTCGCTTTGCGTTGCGCCCGATTAGTCATTGCTGAACCAATTAGGTTAGCTGCGCCCCCAATTATTGCGCCTGTTACTGGATCAATCATCTTGATGCCTGCCTACTTAAATTTGGTTAATTTTACCACACTTATACCGCAATCCAGCCTTGAGACGTATCGCCTGCAATGGATGGCTGCATCTTCCTGTACTCTATAGAACCGCTAGTACCAGTGGAGTCTATATATAAACTGTACTGCCTAGCCTCTACTACACCCTCTGGCGACCCTGTGCCGACAATAGGAATGCTTAAACTCGCATCCTGAGTGAATTGCCGAAATGGTTGCTCCATTGTTCCATTAGCCGAAACAATAGGCTGTGCAGCGTTGAGTCTTGGCCCTGTCACTTGTCACCACCAATGATATTAGCAGTCAGTTGAATAATCACTGGTTTCACCGCATCCGTTAAGGTGAATCTAAACACCTCAAAACGTGCAGCCCTGCCGTTCCTTCGCCAAATGGCTCTACGGGTATATTCACCGATCTTACCAATTGACCTAGCTATTGGGCCGCTCCAAGTCTTGCCGTCCTTGCTTCTCTCAAGGACTATCTGTGGGTCAACCACTGATTCATTGCCCACACCAGACTCAACAGTGAGTTCTAGTGAAGGAAAGAACACAGACTGCATATTGTTCTGGAAAGGCTGCGTAGCGACTCTTCTGACAATGGTATTTCCGTATTCTGTATAAACGTCTGGGTCTAACTCACCGATACGACCGTCAATGATGTCGCCGCATAGAATCTTGTTATAAGCCTTGACGATTGAAGCAACCCGTAAAGCCCCTAAAGAGCCTTCTAGGAACGATTTGCGCTCATGCCACCTTTGGCTAGTAGTGTCGTATACAAGCGTTGTAGAGGGCAGGGAGAAGCCTATAAAGTATGCTCCTTTGCTCGCGTACGCCCATGAGAAGACATTAGAGACTTGCTCTTGCGTTAGGGTAGACAGTAATGAGTCTATCGCTGTGGTGGAGATTTTGACTGTGCTATTTCCATTCAACGCCCAGATAGCTGGCCCTTCATTCTCTCCACCGCCTACCCACATAAACGTGTCTTGGGCGTTTACCAATGAGTAAGGAGCGTAACAGCCTTTCTGAAGGAATAGACCTGTACGTTGGAAAGGGAAGTCAGCACCGCCGATATTCTGAAACGCTTCAAAGGTCTGACCACCAGAGATAAACAGTTGGTTTTTGTAAACCACCGGAGCAACAATGTCATCAGGGTCGGACTCGGCAGTACCGAAGTCTAAGGCGTTGTAGCTCAAGCCGTCATTGATGGAGCTTACTATGAACTTCTTAGAGTCTGTGGTGATTAAGAAGTAGCCATCTATGAACACTACGAACTGGGGGTCGCCATTCGCAGTGAAGTCCGAATCTGTGATTTGAGCAAAGGTGTCACTAACGTGGTTGTAGATGTAACCGTTACCGTTAGGAACAAGCACCATCAGTTGTGTGCCGTTGTCAGCCATAGAGACTCTGACAGTCCCCTCCACATCACCGATGAACGTCAAGGTGTAATCGTCACCAGACTCATCTAAACGGTATAGCCTTTCGCCATTGACGAAGTACGGCTTACCAGCCATCTCGTGCGACCCACGGTTGACGTTATCTAGTACACCAGAGGTAGCGAGTTGAACAATGCCTTCAGTGCCGAATAGAGTCTCTTGAGCCAAGCCAGTACCCTGAACAACATTCGGATACCAGTTCGTACACTCTTGAGCTGCGATAGGCAGAGAGTCTGATACATAGAAACCATTCGCTATGGGTAACTGAGTTACAGGCATTAGGCCACCCCGAATAGGCAATCCACTACGGTAATATCATTCGTGTCTGAGTCGTTAGCCACAAAAACCTCAAGGTAGTCAGAGGTATCCATTGAGACATTAAAGAATGTACCCACATTACCTCTGGCACTACCAGTAACCGCACGAGTGAGTTTTGATCCTGTGATTACTGAGCCGTTCTTGGCAATGTAAACAGCTAGATCATCTGAGCCACCAGCTGCGTGAGAAAACGTAATAGACACGCTTGCAGCAACAACCTCAGTAGTTGAGCCGTTGTAGGTCAAGCGTCCGGTAGTGTTTCCAGTGAAATTGGATTCTGTTTGAACAACCCATGTTCCAGCCACCTTCACAGGAGTGCCTTGCGTAGCAATAGTTGTTGCAGTTGCGTTACCTTGCATGGTCACCTGACCGTATATCTGGTCAGCGATAGACGTTATCTCAATGCCACTACTATTAACCGTGGCAATGCTAATACCTGAGCCAGCGACAATGCTTGCAATTGTGGGAGATGCTGCGGTTGTGTTTAACAGGATCGGCAGACCATCTGCACTAGCGGTGAAGTTGTGAGAAAGTTTAATGCCATTCTCTGCTGAGACATTCGCATTAACACCAGAGCCGCTTTCAATGTTTCTGATCTTATTAACAGACCCATCAACATCAAGCACAGGCGACCCAGTTACCGATCCGGTCTGAACGATAGAACCAGTCACACCAAGGTTAGCTACGAAGTTGTCATAGCTGATCTTGTAGTTAGTACCGTTTACAACGTAGTCTAAATAGCTATTAGCTAGAACCGTACCTTGTTGGACGAATTCACTCTTCTTGCGACCTTGTGCATTACCCGCCATTGGTATTGACCTCCAAACCTATTGCGCCTGTAGTCTCGGCGAGTATCTCTGCTTCTTGATCTGGGTAGAAGTGTCCGCTTAATCCGTAGGACTCGTTTTCATTGCCAGAGCCTATTGGTAACGTAGCAGGCAGTTTACTGGCCCTGATACGCTGACCTATTGTCCTCATGGTCTGCATACCCTGACGCGCTGCCAGAGCTAGACCCTCTGAAACCACGCCTCCGTAGTCAGGTGCGACTTCAATCGCCATGTTAGCGATGATGCCTCTTAACGCACCAGTAGGGACTGTGACTTCATCACCGAGGCTATCAACCACGGTGTAACCCAGCATGATGCCCTGAGCATCTAACTGAGCCATGTAATTATTTAGAGCGAATATATAATCTTGGTACTCATCAGGCTCAAGTGGAGCTTCAGATGCTTGTACAAGAATTCGCTGAAGTGATGCTTTTGCGACCTGAGCAACAGTTGCCATTTTTATTCCTTCGCAAAATTAGAAAAAGGAGGCCGAAGCCCCCTTGTCCGTTTTCAGTCGCTAGACCCCAAAGCCTTTTCCGGCAAACAAGGGGTTAAATGTCGCGTACGCCGGAAGCAAATCGAAACGAATCTTTTGCGTGTTAGCGTCACCGTCTGCGTACTTCGATACTCGGATTGACATACCGTCGCTAGTAGTAGCAATAGTGTCAGTTGAGTAGAGCTTAGGTAGCTTAACAGTACCCATGCCGAATGCCTGCTTCGTGTAGAAGAGGTTAGGCTGGTACAGAGTTGAAGCAGCACCAAGGATAGTTACAACCGCATCTTCCGCAGGAGCAGCGTCTACGTTGTTGTACTGACCGTTAGCTTCGTAGATAGCAGCACCTGAAACAGTGATAGTCGCAGCGTTGCCAGCGATAGTCACATCTTCGAGTACAGTACCAGTCCAAGGCACAACAGCGCCAGAAGCGTCAAGCATAGGCTGACGAGTAGCTACGTTGAGACGGTTAACGCCCGCAATAGTTACCATGTCACCAGCTTTGATAGTACCAGTACCCAAACCGTCAAGAGACAGAACCTGAGTCATAGTGTCCTTAGCTGTAACGTAAGTTGCATCAGGAGCAGCAGCCAAAGCGCCAGCACGATCAGTAGTAGAACCTGAAGTGTAGCTTGGCAGTGCGTTAGAAGTAAGCGCCATCATGCCACCGAAAGATTGGCTGATCTGTGCTTTTTCCCATGCTGTACGAACAAGGCCATCAGCCGCATTCAAACCGTTCTGAGCTGAAGACAGCGCAGTAG
>Ga0196903_1000098_pt1 | contig 14822 bp, 8 predicted proteins | sample CB_VirMetaG_2_FD_169097 | JGI IMG/M metagenome (GOLD analysis project Ga0196903, IMG submission 169097) | Freshwater to marine saline gradient viral communities from Chesapeake Bay - CB_1504_2 Viral MetaG (v3) (version 3) | ecosystem: Environmental > Aquatic > Marine > Coastal | place: USA... | reverse complement strand
ACTGAAGACGGAACTTCTGGATATTTGTGGTATTTAAAAGCTGAATCTGAAACTCGTTTACGTTTTGAAGACTACTTAGAAATGAGTGTAGTGGAAGGAGAACTTGCTGCTGCAGGATCTGGAGCTTTAGCTGGAGGATTTAAAGGTACGCAAGGTTTATTTGCCGCTATTGAAGCTCGTGGAAATGTTGAAACAGCATTTAGTGGAGCTAACTTAACTGACTTTGATAACATCTTAAAGAATTTAGATACTCAAGGAGCAATTGAAGAGAACATGCTTTTCTTAGATCGTACGACTTCATTAGAAATTGACGACATGTTAGCTGATGTATCTGCTGGAGCTCAAGGAGGTACTGCTTATGGATTATTTGAAAACTCTGAAGAAATGGCATTAAACCTAGGTTTTAGCGGTTTCCGTAGAGGATCTTATGATTTCTATAAGACTGACTGGAAATATCTAAATGATGCGTCTACTCGTGGAGCAACAACTGGAATATCTTCTATTGAAGGAGTATTAGTACCGGCTGGAACTTCTACAGTTTACGATCAAATTTTAGGAACTAATATTCGTCGTCCATTCTTACACGTACGTTATAGAGCTTCTCAAACTGAAGATCGTCGTATGAAGTCTTGGTTGACTGGATCTGCTGGTGGTGCTTTCACTTCTAGTTTAGATGCAATGGATATTAACTTCTTATCTGAAAGATGTTTGGTAGTGCAAGCTGCTAACAACTTTGTATTGTTCAAAGGAGCATAAACAATTGGTAGATTTACCCTCGTTGAATCTACGGGGGTATTTCTTACCTTTATTAAACTATTAAATTTTATTATATCATGGCTAAAAAAGAATTAATTAAAGATACATCTTGGGAAGTAAAAGACAGAACGTATTTACTAACTGGGATCAATAAACCGTTAACGTTAAAAATTCCATCAAGACACAACGCAAGACACGCTTTGCTGTACTATGATGAAAGTAATAATACACAACGTGAAATAAGATATGCGACTAATCAAAATTCACCATTTAAAGACGAGCAAAATGGAGAAGCAACATTAGGGCATATTGTTTTTAAAGAAGGAAGCTTGTTTGTTCCAAAAAAAAATCAAGTTCTTCAAAAAATATTATCGTTATATCATCCATTAAAAGGAATTATATACTACGAATTAGATGTGGTAGAAGAGGCTAAAGATGAACTTTTAGATTTAGAATTAGAAATTGAAGCATTAAACTTAGCTCAAAACCTTGACGTAGATCAAGCTGAAGCTATAATGAGAGTTGAGATTGGATCTAAGGTGTCTGAGATGAGTTCTAAGGAACTTAAAAGAGATTTATTGTTATTCGCTAAACAAAATCCTAAACTCTTTATTACACTGGCTAATGATGATAACGTACAATTAAGAAATTTTGCTATTAGAGCTGCTGAAGCTAGAATAATTAAATTAGCTGACGATCAAAGAACATTTACGTGGGCTTCTAATGGTAGAAAACTAATGACTGTTCCTTTTGATGAAAACCCATACTCAGCTATGGCTTCATTCTTCAAAACGGACGAAGGAATACAAGTATTCCAGTCTATAGAGAAAAAACTCTCTTAACATGTAATATTATAAAGGGAGGTGTAATGCCTCCTTTTATTTTAATAAAAATAACAAATGGCTATAAATGTAAATACAGTATATCAAACTGTCTTAATGATACTTAACAAAGAACAGCGTGGTTATATGACGCCAACTGAGTTTAACAAAATATCTACACAAGTTCAGTTAGAAATATTTGAAAAGTATTTTGATGATCTAAATCAGCAACTACGTGTTCCTCAAGCGGATACAGATTACGCTGATAGACAAGAAAATATAGATGAAAAAATAGCTATTTTCAAAACATTTGGTGACGCTACTTATGTCACTCAAAACGCAAACCTTTCTTATTTTACTTTACCATCTACTGATAGCTATGGAGACGCCGTTTCTTTTTATAGAATGGGTAATGTTATGTATGATAACGAAAAAATAGTACAAAGATTAGATCGACATGAATTCTCTTACGTTAATAGATCTAAATTAACTAAACCAACCACTTTAAATCCTGTGTATCTTTACGAGAATCAAAAACTTTTTGTAAAGCCAACAAGTATAACTAGTAATATACAAGTTGATTATGTTAGAAAACCTAAAGACGTTATATGGGGATTTACAACAGGTAATTTAGGTCAATATATTTGGGATGAAAATCCATACACGGGTATTGGTTCTACTGGATCTGTTAATTTTGAATTACATGAATCGGAACAATCTGAAGTAATACTTAAAATATTAATATACGCTGGTATAGTTATAAGAGATCCTCAAATAGTACAAGCAGCTGCAGCTCAAGTTCAAGCTGATGAAATAAATAAAAAAAGTTAAAAACAAATGGCTAAACCTAATAACGGCTTAATAACCGAAACCAATGCTCAATACTACGCTGGTTCTCAGACATTTGTCGCTAATGGCGTTGATAATTCTTTTACAACAACTTTTAATACAGACTTAGTTTTTGGTAATTATAGTCCAAGTGGATCTGGATATAACTTAAATAACTTTAAACTTTACGCTAGTTCAACCGGAAGTCCAAATACTTTTCAAGAGTTTGTAAACGAATATACCGTTTCAAATAACGTTATAACTATAACCGAAGTACCTAATCAAGATACTTGGTTTGTTGTTCAGTTGTTAAATGAATATGGTGGAGATTATGGAGATAGAAAGGCTTTAGGCAGAACGGTTGAAGAAAACTATGGAGGATATTCTTATACTACATTAGAAGATGTTATAACTAATTTCATGGTTGGTTACGTTGGTCCTGGCAAACTTATTCCAAGTGCTAAAACAACTGATGTAATGTTTTTTGCTAAAAGAGGACTTCAAGAGTTTAGTTATGATACATTAAGAAGTATAAGAAAGCAAGAGCTTACTATTCCTTCTAATTTAAGTATACCTTTACCACAAGATTATGTTAACTATGTGAACGTTTCTTGGATAGATAGCCAAGGTATTAAACACATTATATATCCAACTACTTTAACTTCAAACCCTTATTCTACGCCAACACAAGATAGTAAAGGTGTTGCTTTGCAAGATAGTGATTTTGAAAACATAGAAGGAACATCTATCGTAGAAGAAAGATGGAAAAACAATGACTATAAAGATTTAAAGAATGCTGAAAGTAATTTAACTGGATTACTTCTTTCTGATGGATTAGGATATATTGGAATGTATGGTGATAATTATTTTGGTCAAAGATATGGTTTACAACCAGAAACAGCTCAAATAAACGGATGGTTTACTATAAATGATAGAGATGGTAAAATGTCTTTTTCAAGTGATTTGGCTGACAAAGTAATTATATTAGAATATATTACAGATGGTTTAGCTTATGATAGTGATATGAAAATACCTAAGTTAGCTGAAGAAGCTTTGTATGCTCATATAAGTCATGCTATTATAGCTTCAAGAATAAATCAACCAGAATATGTAGTACAACGTTTAAGACGAGAAAGAAGTGCTAAATTAAGAAATGCAAAAATTAGATTATCAAATATAAAACTAAATGAGTTTGTTCAAATAGCAAGAGGTAAATCTAAGTTTATTAAATAGTAAATTAAATGGCAGAAGTTAAAAATGCTTTCATTAAGTCTAAAATGAATAAAGACCTGGATGACAGATTGTTACCTCCAGGTGAATATCGTGATGGACAAAATATACAAGTTAGCAAATCAGAAGGCGAAGACGTTGGTGCTTTAGAAAACGCTGTTGGTAATTTACCAGCTGTTAATTCTACAGATGAAAACGTAGATTTTAGTGTTTTAGCTGGTTTAACCTCTGGAACTTTAAAGTCTATAGGTGTATATGCTGATACAAACTCTTCAACTATATATGTGTTTTTAACTGATTACACTGAAGAATCTATAAACAACATAACCTATTCTCCTACAGCTAATAACTATATTTATTCTTATAATACACTTACTTTAAAAACTAGCAAATTAGTTGAAGGATCTTTTTTAAATTTCTCAACAACTAATCCGATATATGGTATAAATGTTTTAGAAAATTTATTATTTTGGACTGATAATAGAAATCAACCTAGAAAAATAAATTTAGATTTAGCTAATGATGGTCTTTATTATACTTCAGAAGATTTAATATCTGTAGCAAAATATAATCCTTATCAAACTATAAATTTATATTATAATGCTCCAGAACTAAACGGAGCTCCAGCTAGCTCTTATCAAGACGTAACATCGGAATTTCTTCCAGACGGAACAACTGCAAATCCTTTTTACAATCCCAACTGGCCTGGAGACAAAGATTATTTAGAAGACAAGTTTGTTACTTTTAGTTATAGGTTTAAATTCACAGATGGAGAATATTCTATAATGGCTCCATTTACTCAAGAAGCGTTTATTCCAAAACAAGATGGTTATTTTTTAGGTAATACAGATGAAGATTCTGATGAACTAGCTACATATAGAAACACCGTTGTATCTTTTATGGAAAATAAAGTTAATAACATAAAACTTTTTATTCCACTACCTTATCAAGCTAACTTATTAAACAGTAAACTTGGTGTTGAAGCTATAGATATTCTTTACAAAGAATCTGATTCTTTATCGGTTAAAGTTTTAGATACCGTTCCTAATTCTATTTTTTCATTTACAGATGATAAACAAACGCCAAATAATAGTTTACAGTATAACTACGATTACCAATCAAGAAAACCATATAAAACACTTCCAGAAAGTGAAATAATAAGAGTATATGATAAAGTACCTGTTAGGGCTTTTGGTCAAGAGGTAATAAGTAATAGAATAGTATATAGTAATTTTCAAGATAAACATACTCCACCAGAAACGATGGACTATGACGTTGCTGTAACCGCTAAAGATGAATTTAATTTAAATGGAAACAAAGCAACTTGGACTACTAGCTCTGTAGAATATCCAATGCATAGTGTAAAGCAAAACCGTAATTATCAAATTGGTTTTGTTTTATCTGACAGGTATGGTAGACAATCAACAACAATACTTTCTTCAGTAAATTCAGAAACAAAAATAGATGAAAATATTACGTTTGGTGGATCTACTTTCTTTCATCCGTATACTGCTAATCCAGGTCCTGGAAACAACTCTGTGAACAGTTGGGCTGGAGACTCTTTAAAAGTTTTAGTAAACCAAGGTATACCTTCTGATACGCCAAATTTAAGCACTGGTTGGCCTGGCTTATATAATGGAGACGTAAATAGTCAAGATTACAATCCATTAGGTTGGTATTCTTATAAAATAGTTGTAAAGCAAACAGAGCAAGAATATTATAATGTATATTTGCCCGGTATATTAAACGGTTATCCAGATGTGGCGTCAAACGCAGTTCAACCTGATCCATTAAACACTATAGCTTATATAACTTTAATAGGTGACAATATAAATAAAGTTCCTAGAAATTTAACAGAAGTAGGTCCAGAACAAAGACAATACGGTAGTTCAATACAGTTGTATGGTAGAGTAACACCTAATTACGTTTTAAACGCTTTACCCACTTTTACACAACCTTATTATTCTGGAACAGAATCGATGACTGTTGTTACAATAGCAGAACAAGACTTTATGTTTGCAGATTCAAAAACAGATGGTCCTTTTGGATCAGTGTATCAAACTGCATCAGATCCTTATTTAGCTAGAATATCTCAAGGAAATAATCTTACTCCAATTGGTTCTTCTCAAGTAAACAACCTTAATGCCGATTATAATATTCTTTTAGGCGTATTTGAAACAGAGCCAACAGTTTCTTTATTAGATATATTTTGGGAAACTTCATCAACTGGTCTTATTTCAGATTTTAATGCATCGGCTGGTTTAACTGGTAATTCTGACGGTTGGTACAACTTTGAATTTAACCAAACAGAAGCGACTGAACAAGGTCAAAATGCTACTACTGGTGCGTTTTCTCCTAAAATTGAAGACGATTTTAACGGTACGCCAATGCTTAGTAGTCAAGTAACTTTAGTTAGCGTTATAGACGGAGCTGGGGAAAACATAACTGCAAATTGGAGTTTGTTAAAAATAGAAACAGCTGGACAGGCTGATTCTTATAATTTGGTTGTAGAAAAACCAATGTATTTTAGTCCAGACGCATTAAAAAATACATTTACGTTTAATTTTAGAGTTAAAGATTTAACTACTGGCAATATATTTAACATGCCAATTACTAATAATAGACTAACAAATGTAGATCCAACAATAAATTCTATTGAAGATCAAGTATTTCAAGGTGATAGAAACTTAAATCAAGGTTTATTTACTCTTTCTGGTGTAAACGGATGTGTACAGCCTAATAGTACTAATACACCAACTAACGCTGGATTAACTTATCAAAAGATTAGCCAATTTCCAGAAAACCCTCCGCTTCAATTTTTATCAAACGCTGTTGTTTATGAGCCAACTGGAGATGCCAGTGGAAAATATACAGCTACTTTTCAAGTAACTGACTCCGGCGGTGGAACCGCCCAAACAAGTGTTAATTTACTTTTTGGAGAAGAGCAAATGAATGAAGAATTTGGTGCAGCTAAAAACAGACCTTTTTTAAAGGGACTTGAATCAGGCGGAATATATTGGGCTTCGAATTATCAAACATGTATAAGTGAAGGTCCTATTCCAAATGCTGTAAACAATACAAATCTTGGAAGAGTAGCTTATAATACAGAAAATCTAAACTTATCATTAAACCCAAACGCTTTAATAACAGCAAATATTGAAAGCAAAGAAGTTGACAATCTATACACTAGAGAAGGTGGTAGAGCAAATGAAATAGGTCCTGATGGCGAGCGTGAGAAATATCTTTGGAAAAATACAAACGTTAGACCAGAATATTTTACTGGTGAATCTTTAAAAAGTGATGTTAGTTTAACTTCTGGAACTGCTTATATTAAAGTTGATTTTAGTTTTAAGTCTTGGCCTAATTTAGATGCTAATCCAGCTCCTCAATATGCTGGTCCTGAAACAACTATGAATCCTACTATTGGAGAGCAATACGGAATAGGTTGGGTTGCTTACTTACAATATAAACCTCAAGGTCAAAATAGTCAATGGCAGACAGCTGTAGACGTAGAAGGAAAAGATATTAGGTTTGGAGGTACTCAAGCTAATGGCATAAATAATAATAATTTTTCTACATCTGGCGCACTAACAAATAGCACTGAAGCTACTGGTTATCAACCTCCTGTAGCATCACATCCTTTGCCAAATAATACGAGTGTTTCTGTTAATGACATAGCTCAAGCAACGGTAGCGTATCCAAGTGATGGAAGACCAAATACGTCTGTTTTGTCAAAGGTATTTGTTTTTGGTAAAGATCAAAAATATGAACAAACTCCAGATAAGTTTGGAGAATACAGACTTTTAATTAAATTTCCCCAATCATTAGCGGGCGGATTAAGAGATAGTGCTAATACAAATATAATTGTTCCTTGGCCAACAACACTGCAAGACGATTTAGATTATCAATTTTTTGCAGTAGCAGGAAGAGAGTTTGTTCAGAATAATGTTAGAGTAAATTTATCGTTTGGTGATTTTTATTATGCTAATAGTGACAATAGCTTTTCGTACTTTGTTTCTGCAAGTGGTAAGCCAGATAGTTCGTCTGCCGCTATAGACACGCCGTTTAAAGAAGTTTTTGCTAGAGAATGGTCTCATAAATATATAACTGAACTATATGAAGATGCTGCTTTAACTATACCTTGGGTTCCTAATTTAACTAATGGTAACTGGTTTAGTTATTCTGGAACTGCGGATAATGACGGACAAGGCGAAGTTCCTTTTAATGTAGCTAATGGTTCTGAAAATTCTTTTATTAATGGTATTAATTCAGGATTTACATCTATTGGAAATTCAACACTTATTTCAAACAGAAGATGGGTTGCTCAATTTGATGAAAACGGTAAAAAACTAAAAGGAACTGCTATACCTTCAACAGGTAATGTAGGTAATTTATAAGTGATAATATTAATATGGGAGTAATTGAAGTTAAATATTTCAACAGTTTTATACTGAGAAAAACATTAAACTCATCCGGCGAACTTACGTGGAATGGATCTAGGGGTGATGGAACATATCCTCAAATACCAAACTATGAAAGTGTACCAGCAGAAACGAGAGATAAAAACTGGTTTGTTGAAGAATCTAGAATTAGAGGTGGATATAACAATACTTCTATAGAGTTCGGTGTTAAAGCTTATTTAGTTGAAAACGAGCCAAATGCACAACGTAGATTAAATTCTATGATATATTCTGGTATATTTAACTCAAGAACTGGTGTTAATGATACTAATGTTTTTTCTGTTGGAGAAGACATTACAAAAAGTGTAAACCCAGCAAACGGCTCAATACAAAGAATATACGCTGAAAATACAAACTTAACTATATTTCAAGAATCTAAAATAAGTAGAGCACTTATAGATAAAGATGCTATATACTCAGCTGAAGGCGGTGGAACAGTAACTTCATCTAATTTAGTTATTGGAGCTATTCAGCCTTATGCAGGTAATTTTGGTATAAGTAAAAACCCAGAAAGCTTTGCTGTTTATGGTTATAGAAAATACTTTACAGACAAAGACAGAAATGCCGTTTTAAGGCTTTCTAACGATGGTTTAACTGAAATATCTAATTATGGTATGTCAGACTTTTTTAGAGATCAGTTAAGCGCGTTAAATCAAACAAATCCTATTAAAGCTGGTAAAGCAGTAGGTGGTTGGGATATACACAATAAGCAATATACTTTATCTTTACAACCAGCATCTGGAGGTTATTCAACGGTTTCTTTTGATGATGATATAAAAGGATTCCCAAGCTTTTTTAGTTACAAACCGGATCAATCTATTAGCTTAAAAAACAAATATTACACTATGAAAGATGGTGTTTTATATGTACACTATGGTTCAAATGCAAAAAGAGCTAATTTTTATGGACAACAGTATTCATCTAAAGTAACATTCTTGTTGAATCCCAAAGTTAGCATGTCTAAAGTATTTAAGACTGTTAACTACGAAGGTGGAAACGGATGGCAAGTTGATAGTTTTAAATCCGATATTACAGGAATAAATAGTATTGGAACTCCTGAAAGAATAGAAACAAATCCAGCTACAGATAATGCAGCTTGGCAAAACGGAACAAGAGATTCTTCTACAGTTGTATATAGTTATAATCAAGGATCTTATGATAATTACGGGAATGAATATCCAGCAAGGTTGATTCCACCTATAAACCACGCTGGATTTACCCGTAAAGAAAATAAATATATGGCAAACCTCATAAACAATAGTCCTGCGGCAGCTGGCGAGGTTGTTTGGGGAGCTTCAATGACTGGTATAAAAGGTCATTACGCAACGGTAACTATGTCTACTGACAATGTAACTGATGTAGGTGGTATGAAAGAATTATTTGCGGTCTCTTCTGATTATATAGAGTCGTCATATTAAATTAAATTAAATGGAATTAAGTTTAGAATTAAAAAACGACATAGAGCTGCTTCAAAAAACGTTAATAAATAGTAAAAGTAATGAAGTATTTATAGACAAAGAATCTTTAACTGTAGCGCCAATAGAACATAGTTTTTGCGATGGTATTTATGTTAGAGAAATGAAAGCTAAGGCTGGAACTTTTTTAATAGGAAAAATACATAAACAAGACCACGTTTGGATGCTTATGAGTGGTAGTTTAATTACTATAACTGAAGACGGATTAAAAGAGATTAAAGGTCCTGCTCATGGAGTGGCTGATAAAGGAACCAAAAGAGTTGCTTACGTAAAAGAAGATTGTGTATTTATAAATGTAATACCAAATAAAGATAACACTAAAGATTTAGATCTAATAGAATCTAGAGCAGCTGTAAATACGTTTGAAGAATATAATAATTTTTTAATAAAAAATAAAAATAAATAAATATGAGTTTTATAGCAGTCGCGGTAGTTGGTACCGCCGTAGCAGTAGGTGGTTCTGTCGTGGGTGCAGTTTCAGCCGGTAAAGCAGAAAAACGTGCTCGATCAAATAAAAATAGATTGATGGGTGAGCTAGAGGCTTTAGAAAATGAAAGACAAGAAATTATTAATCCTTATTCAGATGTAACTAGTTTATCTGATATGATTTCAGATGTTAGTGGATTAGCTTCTGACGTGAGTTCTATAGCTAGCAATCCTTATGCTAATTTAGCAGTGTCAACAGCTTCTGCTGAAATGCAGATAGAGCAAGCAGATATAGCTTTAGCCAATACTTTAGATACACTTAGAGCAACAGGCGCAAGCGCAGGTGGAGCAACTGCATTAGCTAGAATGGCTTTAGAAAGTAAAAAAGGTGTTGCAGCTAGCATTGAACAGCAAGAAGCTAACAATCAAAAGCTAATGGCTCAAGGTGAAGAAAGAAGACAAGGTGTTCAAATATCTGAAGCACAAAGAATTCAAGGATTAAAAATAGGAGAAGCTCAAAGAGTTCAAGGTCAAGAACTTGCCGAAGCTAGAAGAATTCAACAGGCCGAAGTTCAAGGTGATATATATGAATTTGAAACAAGAGAAGGAAGACAACAACAGCAGTTAGATAGAAAACAAGCTCAAATAACAGGAGCAGCGCAGCAGCAGGCGGCGGCTACTCAAGCAAAATCGCAAGCTATTTCTAGTGGGGTTAATGCTGTTGGAAATATTACCGGAAGTTTTATCGGTTAAAACTATTACAAAATACAACATGGAAAACAATAATTTCGCTAAAATAAATAAAGAAGCAAATAAGATTTGGCAAAACGCTTTGTTGGGTTTAGAAAAGAACACTTCTGAGTCTATTAACAAAGCTTATGCTTCTATGTCTTCTTCCCAAAAAGAAGCTGCTAAAGTACAAAAAAACGTTGCTGCTAGACTTTTTGACGATCAAGAATCTGCTTTAAATAATATTAAAAAAGGTGGTATAAGAAATCCTTCTTTAGCTGAATTAGGCAATAGTTTAATATGGGGTATATATCACACTACAGGAAAAATACAATCTGCTAAAACTAGAAAAGAATCTAACGAAGCCAGTGTAGCTCTTACTTCTTTACAAAAGTCGTTAGAAGAACTTTATAATATTATAGAAATAGGTAAAGATACAGACTCTATGTTTATGAATGAGTATTTTGGATTAAACGGAAGTAAAAATCCAGGACAACCAGGCGGAATGGCTTTAGTTGGAAGAGATACCTTAGAATGGTGTAAGACAATGAGTATCAGAAGCGGTTTAGCTGGAGACGACGCTAAAGAAGAATACTACGTTGGGAAAGATGGAGATATTAGATTAAAATACAGCGGAAGTATTTTAGATGGAAAAATTATAGATAAACCAGCAGCCGTTTGGTTAAGTTATGATCCTGGTCTTGTATATGACTTAAAAGGTGAAAACATTAAAATGTTACAAACGCCTAGTTCAACTGACATAGATGGCGAACCTGTTTCTATATTAGATAATAGTTTACAATATAACGACGCTTATCTTTTATTAGATCAAAAATATATTGAAGTTTCTAAAGACGGTAAAACTCAAACTGAGTTTATTCCAGCTAATATGCCTAAAATAATAAATGATACAAGATTTAGATCATCAGCAAAAGCAACAGCTTTATTAGCTGATTATGATGAAGCTAATAGAGTTTGGAGAAACAATTTTGGTATGCCAGAAGATCTTAAATTTAGTGTTGCTCCTAACGGAAATAACGTAGATAAAGATCAACAAGTTGAATTTCAAAGACTTATGTTTGAAAGTTTAAAAGAATTATTACCAACTGTAGCTATTGGAATTACAACAGAAGTTGTACAAGAGCAGCCTAAGCAAGAAGAAGTAATAGAAGAAAAAATAACAGTAGATCAATTTAATTAATATGTATATATTTAAAGATAACGAACTAACTGAAGAGCAAATCGCTAAGTTTGCTGAAGAAAAAGGCGTAGATGTAGCAACTTTTTTAGCTAACAACCCTGAAATAAAGGGAAAGAAACAACCCACAACTCAAGAGGATGCGGAGATTGTGGATGTAACAAGCGCATCCCAAAAAGATACGGAATCACCATCGGCAGATGGTTCTTTGGAATTAACAAGAACTAGTGTTAGAGGTAAAACCAGAAAATCTGATTTATCTAAACTCAAAGAGAGTGAAGAAGTAAAAAAATACCCAGATCGTATTAAAGCTATAAATGAAGAAATAATTTTGATAGCTGGTGAAGATATGAAGGTAGATCCTTTAGATTCTCCTAAAAGAATAAATCAATACAATGAGTTAATTAAAGAAAAAAATTCTAAATTAAAAAAACTAGAAGATTTAAATATTTACATTTCAGGCGATGATTCTGATTGGGAAAAATATAATTGGGCTAGTGAAACTAAAAATCAACTAAGACTTACGTTAAAAAGAATTGAATCTGGATTAGAAAGAGTTCCAACTTTTGTAAACGAAATGATTTTTTCTGCTGGGAGATCTTTAATGAGTGAACAAGAGCAAAAAGATTTTGATGCGTTGCCTGCAGATATTCAACAACAAACCATAAACAGTGTATTAGATAGAAGTGGAGCGGCTCAAGATTTTTTAAATAAATCTAACAAAGCCAAGCAGGAGGCTGATTTAATTGAAAAAAACTTAACGCAATTTGACAACACTATAGCTCAAGCTGCTTTTGAAGAAGGTAATATTGGCGAAGCAGCAGCTAGAACAGCCGCAGCCGCAATAGGTTCTATACCTTTTATGCTAGAAGCTATGATACCTTTCGTAGGTATACCTGCTATAGTGGCTCAAGAAGCTGCCTTAGCATCAAGCGAAGCACAAAAAAAAGGTGAAAAAATAACACCCAGAACTATGGCTTATTCTACAGTTGTTGGAGCTTCTGAAGGTTTGCTAGAAGTGGTTACCAAGAGAATAGGAACCACTATGTTTAAAAATTTAATTGGAAAACCTGCTGATTTAATAAAAAAGAATGTTAAAGAAATGGCACTTCAATTCGCTAAACAAAGTGGCGCTGAAGGACTTTCTGAATCTGGAACTCTTACAATAAACAATGCAGCTGAAGCTTTGATATTAAAAGATAAAAAAGCTTTTGATGGTTATATGCTTGAGCTGGCTGATACTTTTATAATAGGCGCAGCGTCAGGTGGTGGTATGTCTGGTACTGGTATAGGTGCTAATGTTTTGAGAACTGAAATAGCTAATAAAGGTATAAAAAAAGAATTAAAAAAATCAAAATATAACTCTATAGATCAGGCTTTTAATCCAAGCGAACAAATAACACAGACTCAAGTAGAATTAAGTCAACAACAAAATGCTATAAACGCTTTAAATAGAGAATTAAAAAGTAAATTAGCTGCTGGAGAAATAAACAAAGAAACTTCTGATGCTATTGAACTAAACTTTAGAGAAACTCAAGGTGCTGTAAATCAAATAAAACCTTTAAAGCTTTCTACAAAAGATCAAGCTACTGCTGTTCAATTAATGAAAGAAAAAAAGCAACTTAGTGATGAAATAAAACAAGTTGGTGAACCTAATTTAACTATTGAACAGTCTGATAGAATAAAACAAATAGACGAAGATCTAAAAGGTATTGGCTCTAAAGCAGTTACTCAAGAAGTTGAAAAAGTTAAAAAAGCCGCTGAAAGTATTAAAGACTTAGATGTTCAAGAATTTGCTAGTACACAAGAAACAGAAGCGTTTTTAAGTGAACAAGGACAAGACCCTAAAGCCTCTGGTCAACAAGGTTTTATAATTCAAGATCCTAAAACAGGCAAACAAACCATTGTAATTAATAGAGAAATAGCTGACAAAGAAATAGCCGTTGCTGCACCGTCTCATGAATTTTTGCATGCTTTATTATTTCAAACCGTCAAAGATAGTCCTGAAACACAATTAGCGTTAGGTAATTCTTTAAAAGAATATATAAATAAAATAGATGCTAATAAAGTAAAAGATAGTAATTTTGCTAAAAGACTAGAGCAGTATAAATCAGATCCTGAAGCTATACAAGCTGAAGAGGTTTTAACTTTATTTTCTGACGCTATTAGAACTGAAGATATAAAGTTTAATGAAACTGTTTTTACTAAAATAGGTGATGTTGTACGTAAAGCTTTACAGGCTTTAGGCGTTAAAGTTAAATTCAATAACGGCAAAGATGTTTATAATTTTATAAAAGATTACAACAAAAGCTTAGAATCAACAGGCTTAACTAAAGCCCAAGTAAAAGCAGCTGAAGGAATTAAAGGTAAGTTAGTTACTGAAAAAGTTCAGACAGATGAACAAATAGTAAAACAATCAAGATCTGAAGAAGCATCTGCTAAAGTACAAGAACTATATGACACGCAAGGTGAGGCTGCTGCTTTTGATATTATAGAGCAATTTAAACCTATAACAAGTAAAATAGTAGAAAAAAGATCTGAAGCTCCAAACTTTGATCGTCAATTACTTACTGATGAAATAGAAACTGGTAAACGTGGTATATTAGACTTAATTAAAGAATACGACCCTAAATCTGGTGTTCCACTAGCTGCTTATATAAATAAGTTTCTACCGGCTAGAGCTATAGAGGCATCGAGAAGAATACTAGGTGAAGAATTTACAGAAGACGTAACGGAAGCAAAAGGCGTTGTAGCTGAAGAAGCTGTTGTTGAAGTTGTTCCAACTGAAAAACAAGCAACATCTAAACTTAGAAGAGTTTTAGGTATAAAGCAAGATGATGATATATACAACTTAGCTAAAAAAGTATCTGAAGATATACTAACTAGTGAATTACCAGGT
>Ga0196903_1000097_pt1 | contig 15023 bp, 20 predicted proteins | sample CB_VirMetaG_2_FD_169097 | JGI IMG/M metagenome (GOLD analysis project Ga0196903, IMG submission 169097) | Freshwater to marine saline gradient viral communities from Chesapeake Bay - CB_1504_2 Viral MetaG (v3) (version 3) | ecosystem: Environmental > Aquatic > Marine > Coastal | place: USA... | reverse complement strand
CAACAACACCACCACCAGTAGTTGAAGATGAACCAGTGGTTGACCCAATTACGCTTGAGTTAAATAGGCAGGGCAGAGAGGTTGCTTTGGGTAATGTAAACGCAGCACAGGCTGAGTACTTTAAACAACAAAATAAAGAAAACCGAAACCCTGACTCAATAATCACTCCGTTAGATGGCAGACTTTACAATAAGATTGAGAAAATGACTGGTGTAAACCCAGTATCTAACAGAGAAGATAAGATGACTAAGTTGTTTGGCGGCCTTTATGGCTCTGACGAATCAAGGGGTATTTTATAAAAATAAATAAGAAGAAAATGAAGAAAGATTTAGGTATAGGAGCAATATGGAATGGACCATTAGACATGAGTCAGTTTCCAACCAAGAAGGGCGACAGTAATGGAATTGACGGTATTCGTCTCTTAGCTAAAAATCAGCCACCATGCAAGATGGGTCCTATCACGGAAAGAGCTAAAGGTTACTAAGATGAGTTTTTGGAAAATTTTTGAAAACAGAAACAAGTACAACGAAAAAAATATCGTTGGGTTTTTGTCATTTGCAATGATGACATTATTTGCAATTACAGACATTGGAACTGGTCTATGGGGTAGACAGCTGGTTATCAACGACATTATATTTAATTCTTTTGTATACATAACCCTTGGTGCTTTTGGTATTGCAGAGGCAGGTAGGATTTTTGGTAAAAAAGAAGAGAATCAGGATTAACAATGCCTATAATAAAATTGATGTATAACGAAATTAAGTTAGTTGTCATTAATGTAGCAACCCTTGGTATATCGTTTAGTGGTTTAGAAATGTCTTTAAAGATAGCACTACTACTTGTAACCATAGGGTACACACTTCATAAATGGATAACCATTAAAGATAAAAAATGAAGGTAACCGAACACGTTTCTTATAAGGAGGTAATTAAAAGCAACACAGCTACAAGGAGAGGTATAGAGAACATCCCTAGCGGTGAGCAGATGGAGAACATAAAGCTACTATGCGAGAATGTGTTTGAGCCTCTTAGAGAGCATGTAGGGGGTCCTATAGCTATTAACAGCCTATTCAGAAGCGTAGAGCTTAATAGAGCAATTGGGGGGTCATCAACCTCTCAGCACTGTGCTATGAATGGAGCAGCTATGGACATTGATGACACTTACGGGATTATGTCAAATGCAGATATGTTTGAGTTTATAAAAAAATTAGACTTTGACCAGCTTATTTGGGAGTACGGGGACGATGAAAACCCAGACTGGGTACATATTTCTTATAAGAAAAACGGCAACAGAAAACAAATACTAAAATGCAAAAGAGTAAAAGGAAAGACAGTATATTCTTTATACTCTTAACTGTAATTTTATTTAGCTCATGTTCTTTTGAGCAGAGGGCTGAAAATAAATTTAGGAGGGCTGAACGTAAAATAGAGAAGCTCACGATTAAGTACCCTAAACTTTTAAATAAAGACACACTACATGATACATTCAACATTGTATCGGAAAGGGTTGAGTATAATACTTCGTTTATTGACATACCTGGAGATACTACATATTTATATAAGGACAAGCTTAGAATTAAGTATGTTAGGGTCGGGGACACGGTATATATACAGGGTGAGTGTAAGAGCGATACAATCATACACACGGTGGAGATACCGTTTGAAAAAATAGTCGTAAGGGAGGAAGGAATACTAGACCAAATGAAGAGGCACCTAAGAAGGTATCTGTTTTGGATTATACTTATACTATCACTCGTAGTCTTGATTAAGATTGGGTGGAAGTTCATAAAACCGTTTTAACAAAAAAAACAATGGGTAAAAAGAAGAAAGCATTACAAGCTGAGATAGACAGGCTTAACGCACAGAGACCTAAAACAGAGATAAATAGCTATAAGAACCTAGACCAAACACCAAGGACTAGCGTTGCTGCTGTACTAGGTAGTGCAATGACTGGATATAAGACAAGCTCTGGACCATCAATGTATGGTGCTGCATACAACTACAAAAACATTACTTCTTGTGGACCTTCTATGAATGGAGAAGGATTAACAAGAATGGACGCAACCGATAATTCTAAACTTACGGAAAAAACAGGTTTAATTACAAAGATTGGTTATGCTGCTATGAAATTAAAGGATAAGAGGAAAGATAAGAGGAAAGATAAGGCTGAAGATTGGGAGGGTAAAAACCCTGGTGTTAAAAAAATGGCAGTAGAGTCTTTGTTTAGATTAGGCGAGGCTGGGGTAAAAGGTGCAGCAAACCTTATAGCTAACAAAAGAAAAGCTAACCTTGGTTCAAGCAATGCTTTTGCTCCAAGACAAAGAAGTGGTGGTGGTAGTGGATACTCTTCTACAAAACAACCGTCTTATACTGAACTAATGAATAAATATTATTAAAAGTAAATAAAAATGGCTTATAAAATGAAAAACGGTACAGGTCCTAACGCACTACCTCTTTTAGCGTTAATTCCACCAGCTATTGCTGCTGCAAAAGGTTTAATAGGTGCTGGAGTAGTTGCTGGTGGTGCTAAAGCTGCCGCTGCTGGGGCTGCTATCGCTAAAGCTGCTGGCACAGTTGGTGGAGCCGTTGGTGGAGCTGCTAAAGCTGTTGGTGGAGGCATTGCTGGGGCTGCTGGTAAAGTTGGTGGAGCCGTTGGTGGAGCTGCTGGTAAAGCTGCTGGTAAAGTTGGTGGAGCTGCTGGTAAAGTTGGTGCTGAAGTTGGTAAAGCTGCTGGTAAAGAAGGTTTCAAGGCACTTGTTAAAGATGCAGGTAAGAGTACTTTAATAAGTACACTTGCACAAGCACCAGTAACAGCAAAACAGAAAATTGAAGAAAACCAAGCATTAAAGCAACAAGAACAAGCACTATTTAAAAGTAAATTTTCTCCATCTATGATGGGGGATGTAAAAGGTCCAAACATGGAAAAAAGTAGAAAAAGAGTAGCGCAAGACTATGCACGAAACGCAATTGCAGACCGCAAAGCTGGAAGAACGAGAGAGGCAAACTACGAGCAAAAAGAAGCGACTAGAGTTGCCGCAGGTGAAGCCCCTTCAATGATGGGACACAACCCAATATCTAAGCACATGGGTGGACGAGGAGCTAGTATGTACGGAGGCCCTATGATGAAGGGTGAGAACGTAATCGTTAGAGACGCTAAGTCTGGTGGAAAAAACCAATACAATAAACGAGGTAAGTAATGGGATTTAAGTTAGATAGGCCACCATACAATCTTGACGGCCCTGCCGTATACCTAAATGACTTTAAGGAAGAATCAGCTGTTCTTGGTAGAACCAATAAGAACGGTACCATACTAATAAACAAAGACCTTGACCCAAAGCATCACGATGCGGTCATCAAACACGAAAAGGTCCACGTTGACCAAATCGAGAGGGGTGACTTAGATTGGGATGGCCCTAACTTTTATTGGAAGGGTGAAAAGTATTCTCGCTCACTAAACATGATGGGTACTGGTAAAGAGCCTTGGGAAAAGGAAGCATATAAAAAAGGTGGGGTACCTTTTGGTAAAATACCCGTTTAATAATTAATAAGAACAAAAAAACTAAAACAAAATGGGACAATTTCTTCAAATCAATGTAGCAGCTGCTGGAACACTAAACAACGGAGCTTTCTTAGTTCAGGTGGACCAAATCGAAAACATTGTACAAAGCGCAGACGTAACAACTGTAATCACATTAATTGATGCGACTACTTTTACATTAACGCACATCGCATCTTATCCAGCAACTACACCAACAGCTAAGAACGCTATTGTTAACGCATTAACGGCTGCTCCTGGTGGAGAGACTGTTGTGTATTCAGGGCCAGCTGTATCGGCTATTGTTATTGCTTAATTATAAATTATTAATATAAATTAAGATGGTAAAATTTATAGAATTAACAATAGGTGCCGCTGGAACACTAAACAACGGGTCATATTTATTACCTGTAAACAAGCTTCAGAGTATTGTGCAAAGCACATCCACATTAACTACCGTAACAAGTGTTGATGGTGCGTATGCAATTACTCACGCAGCTTCTTCTCCAGCAACTGAACCAACAATGAAGGACGCTATTGTGGAGGCTATTGTAGCCACTCCAGGAAGCCCGTTTACTGCTAAGGTTGCTGGTCCAACGATATCTGCGATAGTAGTAACCTAATATAAACTATACATAATACCCCCATAGGTTTTTATTATGGGGGTATTAACTTAAAATAAATAAAATGGGACAATACGGAAATCAACCAGATTTTGGAACAGAGGCTTTTATTATAACACCTAGTGATACAATTAATCCAACTACTAATTTAAGTAATTGCATTTTGTACGTTGGTGGGACTGGTAGTGTAAAAGTATTAATGCCTGGCAAAACACTACTTGCTGATGCTATTACTTTTACTAATATTCCAGACGGTACTTTTCTACCAATCGTAGTAGATTATGTACTAGCTACAGACACAACTGCAACTGCCATTATTGGCGTAAAATAATAAACTATGTCGATAGGACTTGGTATAGGTAATTCTGTTAGTGGTAAAGTAAGTGGATTTGGTGGTGGTGGTGGACCCTTTAACCCAATAGATTTAAATCCTTTAATTTATCTTGATGCGAATGTTGGTGTAACTGAATCAGCAGGTCTTGTATCTGCGTGGGCTGACCAAAGCGGCAACAACAACGATTTTACTCAAGTAACTGGAAGTTTACAACCAGAATACCAAGCAACTGGATTAAATTCATTACCATCAATATACTTTGATGGAACAGAAGAAATGATTAGCGCAACATTATCTTCCGCACTTCAAGAGATGTCATTTTACGCTGTGTTTGTACAAACGTCTGCAAGTGCAATCGGCCCAACTATAATCGGTCAAACGAGTGGTGCGACTAATAAGAGAATATTTACAACTCCACCTGATGCTGATAGCAGGGTGTTTTTGTGGGATGGAGGCACTGGTAGTGTCATAGCATCTTCTGTCGAGTACAATTACTTAACTCCAATAGTGGCTGCTTTCAGAGAAAATACTGACGCAAGTGGTGATGGTAAAATTAATGATGGAGCTTTTTCTATTGGTGAATCAGTAACATCAGCAACAAGTAGCGATTTACCTATTAAACTAGGTAATAGAGGAGCTGGAGCTGCAAGAAGGCTTGTCGGAAAGATAAGTGAGTTAATTATTTATCCAACAGTTCACACAGATTCACAATCCTCACAAGTCATAGATTACTTAATGGCTAAGTGGAATATTATAGCACTAGAAAACGAGGCTATTGCTTATATCGCTGCTGCTGGTATAACAGACCCAACAGAGCAAGCCGCTGTTAATCAGTTAGTACTTGACTTAAAAGGTTCAGGAAGTACTACTAATAATACAGATGTATGGGGTAGTTCATACGCTATTTATCCTTTATCTCCAACCTCACTAGCTGCTGCGGAATACAATCTTAAAGACCCAACTCAAAACATTACTTGGAATAACAGTCCAACACACGCATACACTGGAATAACAGGTAACGGCAGCAATGCCTATGGTCTTACGGGATATAATCCAGTTTCATTAGGATGGGATAAATCAAATGCTGGATTAACATATTCTGGTGAGTTTTCGAATGGTGACTACGCAATGGGTTCTTTACAAAGTCCTAAGTTTTTTGGTATTAGAACCGCTTTAGGTTTTAAATATTCTTATATTGGCTCAAGTGCTACAGGAGCTTTAGCAGCTACCACAGCAAGAAATGTTGCTACGGCTTCAAGAACTTCTACCACATCAAATAAAATGTTTATCAATGGCGTTCAAATCGCTGAAAACATTAATTCTGAACTAAACGATTTACCAAACGTAAATATAATGGTGTTGGCCCTTGCAAACGGTGCTAGTCCATTTTCACCGTTTGCTGGTGAGATAGACTTTGCAGCGTTACATACAGGCTTAACAAATAACCAAGCAAAAGATTTATCAGACGCAATAACAACTTATAACACAGCAGTAAGAACAGACCCTGACGCTACTGCTTACATTACTGCTGCTGGTATAACAGACCCAACAGAGCAAGCGGCTGTTATTCAACTTGTTTCTGACTTAAAAGGCACAGGAAGTACAACTAATAACACAGACGTATGGAGTGATTCAGATAGAATTTACCCTATATCACCGACTTCATTAACTGCCGCACAATACAATCTTAAAGACCCAACAAATAATATTACTTGGTATAACAATCCAACACACGCAACTACTGGGGTAGCTGGTAATTTGGTAGATACATACGGTGATACTGGGTTTATACCATCCGTAGATGGAGACGTTAATAGTATGGCTATAACCGTAAGCACCGCAACCGTTAATACGATAAATACAGGTGTAGCGATGGGTGTTTATAGTACCAGTCCACTGAGATTTGTTCAAATGAATCTTACATATCCATCTGCAGTTATTGGTAGTAATAGTGATAGTCTCACAGGACTTAAAAACACGAAGAGTATATCTACTTTAACTAGAGATGCAACAACCATGAATCTGTATGAAAACAATGTTTTAACAGCTTCTGATATTTCACTTTCGCCTAGTACGTTACCTGTCAACCCTATTTTTGTGCTAGCAAGAGGTAGCGTTGCTGGTAGTCCACAATATTTTACTAATTGGGAATTTGACTTTTTCGGCATACATAAATCCTTAACGGCTAATCAAGCAACAGACTTATACGATGCAATAACAACTTATAACACAGCAGTACGATGACAGCTTTAATAATACCAGACGTTTCTCAATTTCCAATACTAAGTAGCATTGATGATTTCTATTGGAATCCCACTAACAACACCGTTGGCGGTGTGTATTGGCTACAATTAGAAGCTCAACTTGATTTAGACAATGCAGCAATTGCATACACTATTGGAGAGATTGAAATTGTAGAACCAGTAGACCCAATAATAGAAGATTAACAATGTAGATAATTGAGGGGGTTTAAACATATATATAATTAAATTTAATTAAATGAAAATAGAAAAAGAAGAGCTTGATAAGATTGTTGAGCAGCAGGTAGAGTTAAACAACCTACTTAAGAGAATAGGTTTTATAGAGACCGAAAAGGATGGTCTTTTAAAGGCATACATTGAGGTACTAGGTGACTCTAATACTAGTAAGAAGGAGCTTGAGGATAAGTACGGTGCTATCAATATAGACCTATCAGACGGTTCGTACACTAAGGTTGAAACTGAGTAGCTGTGTCTATAATAAGGAAGATAACCATAGGTAAGGAATACAAGGACAATGCCATGCACTACGCTGTAGGACAGGAGGTATATGGTGGCCATTGCGTGTCAAACATAGAGGACATCGAAAAGGATAATGTGTACAGGATATACATAACCAAGAACGATGAAATTATGCCTTGGAAGGACTTCAACAAAAACATGGGTATATCTGTGGAGTACGACCTAAAATACTAACGCATGAGGAGTGTGTATGACTTTATTATAAAGCCTGTATCTGGCAGGTACAACAATACCAAAGAGATTGGTGGGGTTAGTTTTGTGACCAACACAAAGATTGAGAGTTACAAGAGCGTTAGTAACGAGGCTGAGGTAATAGCCACACCACTATCCATTGTAACCGACATAAGGGTTGGTGACAGGGTGACGGTCCACCATAATGTGTTTAGGAGGTTTTACGACATAAGGGGTAAAGAGAAGAACAGCCGTAGTCATATAAAGGATGACCTGTATGCTTGCTCACCAGAGCAGATATATCTTTACGGGGACAACAAGTCACACCTTGACTACTGCTTTGTACAGCCAGTTGTTAATGACGATGATTGGTCATCTCAGAAAGAGAAGCCACTTACTGGTATACTTAGGTATGGCAACAAGACGCTTGAAGAACACGATGTATACCCAGGAATGGTTGTGGGGTTTACCCCAGAGTCCGAGTTTGAGTTTGTTGTGGGTGGTGAACTATTATATTGTATGAAATCTAAAAATATTGCTTTGACCTATGGAGACGAAGGAAGCGAAACTAAATATAATCCAAGCTGGACGAACAGCGGTTGAGGAGCTAATTAAGGTGGCTAGAGAGCCAATAGTTACTGGTGGTGAGGATGATGTATCAGCGGACAGATTAAAGAACGCTGCGGCCACTAAAAAGCTTGCAATATTTGATGCCTTTGAAATCCTAAACAGGATTAACGAGGAGGAGAACATGCTTAACAACATTACTAAAGTTGAGGAACCTAAAAAGGTGTTCTCTGGTTTTGCTGAAAACAGGTCTAAGAAGTAATGTACGAACAGACACTAGTAAATATAATAGATGACCACATAAAGCCCCACGTTCTGAAGAGGATGAATAAGGGTAAGAAGTGGGTGTATGGTTATAACAAGGACCACGATGTTGTGGTTATAAGCAAGACTGGACAGATTGGGGACATATACGAAATACAAGGACTTAAGATAGCCCTACCAACTGAGTCAAATGTGACTAAGTTTAGCAAAAGTAAGTGGGAGTATACACTATACCCGAAGGAGCTGTCTAGGTTTAATAGTGTGTTTGATTGGAACGAGGCACCAGATGAGTTTAAGAACAGGTGGTTTGACTACATAGACACAGAGTTTACCAGAAGGGAAGAGGGATTTTGGTTTTTAAATAAAAAGAAACCAACATACATAACTGGTTCTCACTACAACTACCTACAGTGGTCTAAGATAGATATTGGTAAACCAGACTTTAGAGAGTCTAACAGGCTGTTCTTTATATTCTGGGAGGCGTGTAAGGCAGACCACAGAAGCTACGGGATGTGCTATCTGAAGAACAGACGTTCTGGCTTTTCTTTTATGTCATCGGCAGAAACTGTAAACTTAGCAACACTATCCAGCGACTCAAGGTTTGGTATACTGTCTAAGACGGGACCAGATGCCAAGAAGATGTTCACAGACAAGGTGGTGCCGATATCGGTAAACTACCCGTTCTTTTTTAAACCCATACAGGATGGTATGGATAGACCTAAGACAGAGCTTGCGTATCGTGTACCAGCATCTAAGTTTACTAGAAAGAAGCTAGACAGTAACAACAAGATTGAGGACATCACGGGTCTTGACACTACGATAGACTGGAAGAACACGGGAGACAACTCCTACGATGGTGAGAAGCTATCCCTGTTGGTGCATGATGAGAGTGGTAAGTGGGAGAAGCCTGCAAACATACTAAACAACTGGAGGGTTACTAAGACATGTCTGAGGCTGGGTAGCAGGGTGATTGGTAAGTGCATGATGGGTAGCACATCAAACTCTTTGGACAAGGGTGGTGAAAACTTTAAGAAGCTGTACGAGAACTCTGACGTATCAAAAAGAAATGCCAACGGGCAGACAGCATCTGGTCTTTACGGGTTGTTTATACCAATGGAGTGGAACTACGAGGGCTACATAGATGAGTACGGATACCCTGTGTTTGAAACACCAGAAGACAAGGTGCTTGACACGTTTGGTAACCAAATACAAATGGGTGTCATTGACTACTGGCAGAACGAGGTGGAGGGTTTAAAAAACGACCAGGATGGTCTTAATGAATTTTACAGGCAGTTCCCTAGAACAGTGGAGCATGCATTTAGAGATGAGGCTAAGAACTCTTTGTTTAATCTGACTAGGATATATCAGCAGATAGATTATAATCAGGACCTTAGAAACACCAACATACTCAGTAAGGGTAACTTTCAGTGGGAGAATGGCATAAAAGACACAAGAGTAATATTCCTACCTAGTAACAACGGAAGATTTTTAATTTCATGGGTTCCCCCAATAAATCTGCAAAATAGAGTAATACTAAAGAATGGGTTTAAGTATCCTGGCAATGAGCATGTAGGAGCCTTTGGGTGTGACAGTTACGACATATCAGGAACCGTAAGTGGCGTAGGTTCAAATGGTTCTCTACACGGATTAACAAAGTTTTCAATGGAGGAGGCTCCAGCGAATCATTTCTTTTTAGAGTATATATCTAGGCCACAGACGGCTGAGATATTCTTTGAAGACATTTTAATGGCAATTGTGTTTTACGGAATGCCAATTCTTTGTGAGAATAATAAACCTAGATTGTTGTATCACATAAAGCGTAGGGGGTATAGGGGTTATTCAATGAACCGACCAGATAGAGTCTGGAATAATCTATCACTAACAGAAAAGGAGATAGGTGGTATACCTAACTCAAGTGAAGACATTAAGCAGGCTCATGCAGCCGCAATAGAAACTTATATAGACGAGTGCGTTGGCGTCATAGGTGACGACCAGTACGGGGATATGTATTTCGACAGAACATTAAATGACTGGGCAAGGTTTGATATAAACAACAGAACAAAGTTTGATGCGTCTATTAGTTCAGGACTAGCGGTAATGGCTTGTAACAAAAATAGATACGCACCTATAAACAAAGTGGTTAGAAATAATATCAGCCTTGGCTTTAAAAGATATGACAATACTGGTAGTATTTCCAAAATAATAGATAGATGAATATAAGCACAAATCCAAATAGTTCGTTCCCAAGCCAAGTCGTTAGTGATGAGGAAAAAAAGAGCTTTGAGTATGGCGTTCAAGTTGGCAGAGCTATAGAGGGTGAGTGGTTTCATGGGGGAAGAAGTGGTAACAGGTTTGCCACTAACTGGAACAGATACCACAACCTAAGGTTGTACGCTAGAGGTGAGCAGCCAATACAAAAATATAAGGACGAGTTATCTATTAACGGTGACTTATCATACCTTAATCTAGACTGGAAGCCAGTGCCAGTGATATCTAAGTTTGTTGACATCGTGGTCAACGGCATGTCTGAAAAGAAATACAAGATTAACGCATACGCACAAGACCCATCATCACTAAAAGAAAGAACAAACTACGCAGAAAACTTACTTAGAGATATAGTAGCTCAAGAAGATATACAAATACTTAGAGACACAATAGGTGTAGACACATCAAATTTCAAGGGTAAGTCAGACTTACCAGAGACACCTGAAGACGTTTCTCTATATATGCAGTTAAAGTATAAGCCATCTATAGAGATAGCTGAGGAGGAGGCTATAAACAACGCTTTAGCTAAAAATAAATTTGAGTTAGTAAGAAGAAGGTTTAATTATGACCTAACGGTTCTTGGTATTGCTGCGGTAAAAACCGATTGGAACAAGGCAGAGGGCGTTGTAGCAGATTACTGTGACCCAGCTAAAATGGTTTGGTCATACACTGAAGACCCAAACTTTGAGGACATATACTATGTAGGTGAAGTTAAGTCTATAACGATACCAGAGCTTAAGAAACAGTACCCATTTATGTCTGAGGAAGAACTAGACAGGATATCTAAGATGGGTAACAGGACTGATTATGTTGTTGGTTGGAATGACTATGACGAAAATACTGTTCAAATATTATACTTTGAGTATAAGACATACATGAATCAGGTGTTTAAGTTAAAACACACTGCTAATGGTCTTGAAAAAGTTATAGAAAAAACAGATTCTTTTGACCCACCACCATCAGACACATTTAAAAAGGTATCCAGGACTATAGAAGTTTTATTTACTGGAGCTAAGATTCTTGGTTACGACCAGATGATTGACTGGAGACTTTCAGAGAACATGACCCGACCAAAGTCTGACACTACAAAGGTTCAGATGAATTATGCTATTGCTGCACCTAGAATGTATAAGGGTAGAATAGAATCTACGGTTAGTAAAATTACTGGGTTTGCTGACATGATAAACATAACAAACCTAAAGATACAGCAGGTTATGTCTAAGTTAGTTCCAGATGGAGTTTATTTAGATGTAGATGGTTTAGCTGAGGTAGATTTAGGTAATGGTACAAGCTATAACCCACAGGAGGCGTTAAACATGTACTTCCAAACGGGTAGTATACTTGGTAGGTCTTTGACTCAGGAGGGTGATATGAATAGGGGAAAGGTTCCAATTCAAGAACTAAACTCATCAAGCGGTCAAGCAAAATTAGGAGCATTGATTAATGTATATCAGTACTACTTACAGATGATTAGAGATGTAACTGGTCTTAATGAGGCTAGGGATGGTAGCGCACCAATGGAAGACACACTTGTAGGACTTCAAAAGCTTGCCGCTAATGCATCTAATGTTGCTACCCGACATATACTTCAATCTAGTCTTTATTTAATTGCTAGAACTTGTGAAAATATATCTCTAAGAATATCTGACTCTGTTGAGTTTGCATTAACAAATCAATCATTAAGAAGGGCTATAAGTTCTTTTAACGTAGGTACTTTAGAAGAAGTATCAAGCTTACATCTACATGACTTTGGAATATATTTAGAGCTTGAGCCAGAAGAAGAAGAAAAGGCTCAGTTAGAACAAAATATTCAAGCATCAATAAAAATGGGTGGTATTGATATTGAAGACGCAATAGATATCAGACAAATAAACAATCTTAAGCTTGCTAACGAAGTTTTAAAACAAAAAAGAAAGCAGAGAAAAGAAAGTGAGCAAAAGCAACAACAGAATAACATACAAATGCAGGCACAAGCAAATGCCGAGGCTGCTGAAAAATCTGCAATGTTTGAGGTTCAAAAGCAACAAGCCCTCACTCAAGAAAAAATAAGTATAGAACAAGCTAAAGCTCAATTTGAAATACAAAGACTTCAGACTGAAGCTGAAATAAAAAGAGGATTAATGCAGGCTGAGTTTGACTTTAACATGCAGTTAGCACAAGTAAGGGCTAACGCAGATGGTCAGAAAGAACAGAGTATAGAAGACCGAAAAGACAAGAGGATTAAGATTCAGGGAACTCAGCAGAGTGAACTCATCAACCAAAGAAAAAACAACTTACTACCAACAAACTTTGAGTCCTCTGGAAACGATGTATTGGGTGGTATTGGTTTAGAGCAATTTGAGCCGAAGTGATTTTAAACAATTATATATTATATTATTATGTCAGAAGTAAAAGTAGACTTGTCAAAAGTCAAGCCAAAGAAGGCCAAGGAAACAGTAACTAAGTTAGACCTTTCAAAGAAAAAAGAAGATGCCGTTCAAGAGCCAAGCACAGATGAAGTACCTGTACTCAACCAACCCGAAACTAGCGGAGAAGTGGAGAAAGGAACACCCGAATCAAAACCTGAAGGCACTACCGAAGAAGTCACCAGTTCAGATGATGGGGGTGAGCAAGAAGAAGTAGTAATACAAGAAATTACTGAAGAAGAGGTAAAGCCTGTTGTTGAACAGACAGAGGATAAGGTTAAGGTAAACCTACCAGAGGGTGTAGATAAGCTGGTAAAGTTTATTGAAGAGACAGGTGGAGACTTGCAGGACTATGTAAGACTAAACGCAGACTACTCTAACGTAGATGACAAGGCTTTATTGAAAGAGTACTATAAAAAAACAAAACCACATCTTGACGATGAGGAAATAGATTTTGTAATGGAAGAAAACTTCCTTTACGATGAAGACCTTGATGATGAGCGAGACATCAAGTTAAAAAAACTTGCTCAAAAAGAAGAGGTTTCAAAGGCCCGTTCTTTTCTAGATAATTTGAAGGATGAATACTACGAGGAAATCAAGTCGAGGCCCACGCAATCCAACGAACAAAGAAAGGCAATGGACTTTTTTAATCGCTACAAGGAGAGTGAACAACAAGCTGAGGAGTCTAGAAGTTTATTCAAATCTAACACTAAAAACTTTTTCCAAAACGATTTCAAAGGTTTTGATTTCAATGTAGGAGAAAAGAAGTTTAGATACGGGGTAAGTAATCCAGACTCAATTGCTGAGACTCAGTCTAACATTAACAATATATTGGGAAAGTTTCTCGATGACAAGGGTAATGTTAAACAATTCGATGAGTATCATAAAGCAATGTACGCAGCCCAAAATGTTGACAAAATTGCCTCACACTTTTACGAGCAGGGTAAGGCTGACGCTATCAAGGATGTTGCTGTTAAGTCTAAGAACATAACAGGTGAAGCACCAAGACAAACGTCAAACGACAGTCTGTTTATAAATGGTTTAAAGGTTAAGGCCGTCAACGGTATCGACTCCTCCAAACTTAAAGTAAATAAAAATAAATTTAAAAATTAATAAATTATGGGACAATTTGCAACTAACGACCCGTTGGGTTCGTTTTCCTTGGTACCTACTCCTTTTAAGAGTGTTACTCAAGGTTCTTATTTAAACTTTGCTGATGGAAGCGGAAACGACTTCGCACAGCAGTATCTACCTGAAATCTATGAAGCTGAAGTAGAGCGTTACGGTAACCGTACAATCTCTGGTTTTCTTCGTATGGTTGGGGCTGAGATGCCAATGACTTCTGACCAAGTTGTTTGGTCTGAGCAAAACCGTCTACACCTTTCTTTCGAGAGTGGTATGGGTGGAGGAGGAGCTACCGTTGCTTCTGCTATTACTATTGCTGCTGGAGGAACTTTAGTTTCTGATGTAGCTGGTGAGGACTCTGGTGGTCTTTCTATTCAGCCTATTATCCGAGCTGGTTCTACTGTAGTTATTTATAACACAGTTAGTTTAGCGTCTGTTAAGTGTTTTGTTGACACTGAGCCTGTTGCTGGAGCTGGTAATAACTTTGATTTCAATGCTTATCCATACGATGCAGCTAACTTAAACGCTGTTTCTACTGCTGTTGGACAACCAGGAGCTGGGGGAAGTATTAAAATCTTCATATATGGTTCTGAATTTGCTAAGGGTACTGACTCTATGGCTGGTTCTATTACACCATCTTTTACTCAGTACAACAACAGCCCAGTAATCATCAAGGACCAGTATGAGGTTTCAGGTTCTGACGCTGCACAAATTGGTTGGGTTGAAGTTACTGATGAGGCTGGACTTTCTGGATACCTATGGTACTTGAAGGCTGAAGGTGAAACTCGTCTACGTTTTCAGGATTACCTAGAGATGGTTTCTATAGAGGGTGAACTTGCTGCTGCTGGTTCTGCTGCTATTGGACGTTCTGCTGGTGGACTTACTCCAGGAGCCGCTGCTCCAAACGTAAAGGGTACTGAGTGTTTGTTTGCCGCTATTGAGGCACGAGGAAATG
>Ga0196903_1000093_pt1 | contig 15112 bp, 26 predicted proteins | sample CB_VirMetaG_2_FD_169097 | JGI IMG/M metagenome (GOLD analysis project Ga0196903, IMG submission 169097) | Freshwater to marine saline gradient viral communities from Chesapeake Bay - CB_1504_2 Viral MetaG (v3) (version 3) | ecosystem: Environmental > Aquatic > Marine > Coastal | place: USA... | reverse complement strand
TACGGTTTGAGCTAAACGCGATGGTAATTGAGTTACCGCCCACGCTGTTAGCTTTAGTAGTTACACCAAAAGTAACGGTTGGGAAGTTAGACTGTAACGCTTTTAATACGCTCATTTCAGATCCGGCTGAATTAAGGATCTTAGAAGCACACACATTATAAACATCGTCAGGCATAACAACGCGATCAGCTTTATAAGTGTCCACATTAAGAACACCAGCCCATTGCTCAGTAAGAAGAGTAGCGATTTCGTCATAAAGCTGCGCCCCTGTTAACGCCTGAGCTGTGCCAGCTGCCGCGCCAGAAGTAAAGCCAGCATAGTTTAATAAGCCGGTTGTTTTCTGTGTGCCGTCTGTACGCACCTGGCCTAAAAAGCCTAAATCATCAATCTTGCGATTGTATAATTCGGCGTGACCCTCAAAATAACGAGATGGCAAGTTAATGTTTTCTAGTTCAGCTTGCTTTAATTCAACTTCCGACCAATCAGATTCGCCCTCCATTGTAAATACTGGAATAGTATCATCTTCGCCTGAAATGGTGATCTTGCCGGTAGTGTTAGTATTGCTGCCAGATTCGCGGAACCCGCCTTCTGTCGCGAGTTTAATTTTGCGAATTGAAGAAGAGTGGCCGCCTTCGTTGTTAACTGTAATACCGCTTTGCAAAAATGTTAATCCGGCGAACTCTTGAGTGAAAATCTCAGAGCTAACGTGCTCTAAATTTCGCGCAAGGATAATGCCGCCCGCATCTTTAAAATGCTTCTTAGCGTAAGATGTGGCGTCGTGAAAGGATTTAGTCCCATAAAGTGATGCAGCTAATTTTAGCTTCTGTTCATTGTTCATTGTTTATCCCCTTATAGGTATTTGTTGATTCGGACTAGCCAAACGTTTGCCGCTTTTTGCTCCCAAAAAACAACGTCGCCAGCATTTACAATGCCAGCCGCGACAGCTGCATCTGTAGCCTTTCCTGCATCGGCGGTAGCGGCGTTAACGAACTGCACAGCGTCGTATTTTGCTGGTGTAGCCGCGTCGGTAACGGTAACAGTGGCAAAACCAAAGTTAATAACTTCCGCCACTTGGTCAATGGCTTGGCCGCTTGTACTGTATACGCCTGTACCGATCTCGCCAGTAACTTTGCGTCGAACGATACCAGCCACAACCGGAGTTGCAGAAGCGTCCATGTTGTCGATTGATCCTGTATCAAATTTACAAAAGCGGCCTTCAACCAAGCCATCTTCGAAAACTTCGTACGCGCTAACATTGTAGGGTGATGCTGAAATAAACTCACCGGCTGGCAAGTCAAGGTTGTCTTGTAAGACAGTGTTGTTAAATGACATTGTTATGCCTCCAGGTCGTTTTTGATTCGCTGCAGTAATGGGTCATCACTATATTGTGAGTCACCAAACCGTGAATAATTTACATCTGATTTACGTAAAAGTTTAAATGCGATATCAAGTTCTTTATCTTCGAACTTGTAAGTTGATTGCGTAGCTAAAGCGTCGCGCATAATCTCTGAGGATGCTTTATCTGAATAGTCATAATCAGAGTCTAAAAAGTTTTTAGCTTTATTTACTACAGACGCATATTTTTTAACTTCAGCGTCAGCGAATCGCTTAGACTCTTTATCTAGTATAGCTTTCAGGTCAGCATCAGAAAATTTCTTTTCGTCTTCTTTTGCTTCTTCGTCTTTCATGGGCTTATCCTCGGATTCCATATCTTTTATTTCGTCTTCTGGCTTATCTTCATCCATAGATTCAACTTCTGCTTCTTCTTCGGGTAATGCACCCTCAGCTTTAGCGTAAGTCATAATCTCTTGCATAGCCGGCATTAATTCTTGCAGCTTATCAATGGGAACCTTTTTCATTGCCTCGGGCAAACCCATAGCGATCTCGACGATCTGCTCTAAGCTTGCTGCGCCCTCGGCGTCGGTGAACGCTTTATTCAATTTCATAATATTTCCAGTGGGTTTACGATCAATAAAACTGCAAAGTGGGCCACAGCGACCCGACTCAACAGCGGCTAAATGATGTGGGACTATGTCTACTTGCTCATAATCCCATTTTGAATGTTCAACTAGGTTAGCGAAGTAACCTAGTGATAATTGATTCTTTTGCTCAAGCACTGCGCTGATTGCGTCAGATATTTTTAACTTATTTTTGACCGCAAGCTTTGAGCTTGTGTACTCGTCTAATTGATCGATAACCACCGAGTCTATAACCGCGCTACCCGTATCGGGCGCTGGCATGTCTAGGCTTACATGCTCATCTGTAAGCGGTATACCTGCCATTGCATAAGCTGCGTTAGCTATAGTAGCTGGCGACCTGTAGACAGTAAATATTTTATCCTTTGGCTCGAGACCTAGCTCTACGCCAAGATATTCTAAAACGCCGTCGCGCACGCTTACCGCCGTTTTATCTTTAAGCGAGTAGGTGGCGAAGTCGTTAAACTGTCTTTTAATCGTTGTCATATGCTGCGATTATATGCTTTATGAAAAAAACCCGCAAAAATCACTAAAGGTCTTCTATCAATATTATCTCAAACTCAACCGCGACAGTTGCGGCAGCGCCACCAGACACCGTTTTTTTAGCCATATACCCTATGTCTGTAGGTCCTTCAAATGGCCCAAATGGAACGTCCGTCTCTCCAAAGCCCTGTACGTTCCCACCAATGATTCCCGTTGTGACAGATCTCGCTCTCATAGCAGAGTATGGAGCAGATAGCTCATCAGCATTTGCGCGACTAAAGAAAATAACATCCACGGTTTTTCCTGAATCCACCGACAAATCCCTAAGCTTTACGTGGCCAGTGAAACCAGCTGGGATAGTGTACGCGCCTATTTCTGAACCGCCTTTGGCAAAACCATTTAACGCAACGTCGCCCCAGTCTTCCGTCCCTGCTGCATTTTCTATTGTTATTTCTCCAGCGTGTGAACCACCAGTGGCTGATGCATACGTACCAGACGACTCAATATCTATAACAAATAATCTAGTAAAAGTTGCGGTTGTCGACGCGGATGCCGATGCACCCGCTGTAACGATAGTCTCGCTAACCGGCAGCCAATTTTCGTCAGTGCCAGTTAACGTTATAGATCTCGCCCCACTGCCCGCCGCCGTGTCGTTAGCATTACCGCCAGCTTTAACTCTAAGCGCCGTAGCCCCCGTAGATTGTGGAGTCCTATAATTTCCGCCTATCGCTACCGGGACATAAGTATCGCCAACCACTTTATTACGCCCAAACTTTTTAATAGACGTTATTCCGCCAGCTAGCCCACGGGATACATCAAGCCACGGCCATTGTGTACGAGCTAGTATTGCTGGAGACTGTAGGCCATAACCTTGGTTCAGAGGGGAATAAAAATTTGAATAGTTGCTATAATAAGATCCAAGCCTAAAAAATGTTTGTGCGTCGGGTCCGTTTATATACCTAACCCTAAAAAACCTTCCGCCAACTGCCGCAGGTTGCACAGTTGGAATATTAGCAACTGTGGATATGCCCGAAACCGGAAACGTGGAATCTGCGTTAACGCCATCTATCGAGAAGTCGAAAAACAAAGTTCCGGCAACGTCAGATTTTGATTGAACAAGAACCATAGCTCTTGGAGACATTTCCCATTCGCCAGTATATGTCTCGCCAGCTCCCAGCGGCGTTGTTGACTCGTTTCTTTTAGATTCTACAGTGCTCAATTCCCCGCCTCCGGATTAACGTACTCACCATTTTTATCTATTATCTCATAGTGTACGTGGTTCTTCATAATACCGTTTTTTGTGTAGCGCTTAGCTATATCCTGAGCACATCCGATAGTCTCGCCCACGCTTACAATATCGCCAACTCTCAGCGACGGGCTGACGTAGTAAAATCTATGTCTATTAGACTTAGCATCCGTTATCTCTACATAACGATAGCTTAAATCATCGCTATACGTGTACCCTAGCTTGCTTACCCTGCCTGTAACGTTTGCACATATTTCATCGCCCACTTCTGTACAGTAGTCAACACCTTTATGTACGCGCTTTCCTCGCGATGCTCCGAAATGACCACAGCCGTAATCGTCGCACCCGCGAGGCTTAGCTTTTATTAGTATCATTTACCATTCCCCATATACGCCGACTTATCCTTACTGCCAGAGCTTGACCCAAACCAGAACTGCATGATTGACGGTATACTAGCGGTAAGCACCCCCAGCAATATATTAGACATATCCCTAATGTCTTCGGTTATCTTTACTTCACCACTAAAAAGCATAAATACAAGGGCGAAGTACCCACCTATAAAAATCATAGATAATATGATTTGTGGGCGCATGTTAACTTTGGCCAAGCCTCTGGCTGAATCTCTGTCTTTTACCTCTAACGCATAAACATCGATTTTTAACTCTGCCATTTTGACAGCAAAATCATTATCTATTATTTTAAGTTGAGCTAATTGTTCAGGCGTGGCACCCAATATAGCTTTGCTTAACTCTTCCTCGGTAGCATCGGGATCACCTAGGAATCTCTCAGCAAGGAACTTAGTAGCAGTGCCCGCTATTGGCCCACCAAAACCAGTCGCTATAACCGGCGCTATGTTTTTTATCACGTCCTTCCAATCCATAATCTACTCCTCGTCTTCCATCCCTGGTATTAATATTCTGTAATCGCAACGACAGTTTGACACTGCGGCTGTGTTTGCCGTATAATCACCCGTTTCAGTTTCGAGATTATACACATGCCCAGAAAAATCAACCAATCCCGCATTGATAACGCTATCGATCTTGTATCTAACGGCGCTACCGTCAAGTCCGCCGCCGAAAATATCGGGGTTAGCCAACCCTTCCTTTCCGCAAAATTTAAAGAGGTAGGATTTAAAGTCCCCAGGAACTATATCAAGCCTCGCAAGGTCGATATTCCTCTTGAAGAACTCAAGGCCATGTACGAGAGCGGAGAAAGCGAAAACGCTATCTCTAAATTTTTTGGATGCGATAGGGGAACTATTAGAAAGAGACTCATCGAATCCAACATAAACCCAAGATCCCAGGGCGAAGCGGAAAAGCTCAAGTGGGCTAAGATGAGCAAGGAATCTAGACAAAAACAAGTTGAGGCTGCTCACAACGCTAGTAGGGGAGCAATAAGAACTGACGAATCCAAGGCTAGGCTCGCCAAGACACGTGAAAAAGTTAAGTACGATCACCTTATCGGAAAAGGGGAGGTCGAGCTTATCAAAGCGCTCTCCGATAGAGGTATCTATGGTGTCCATCAAAAAGCCATCGGCTCTTATAATATCGATATCGCCGTCGGAAACGTCGCCGTGGAACTTTCCGCTGATCTTGGGCGCTATACTATGTTCAACCCCAAGGAGATTAAGAGAGCAAAAAATCTGCTCAAAAGTGGGTATCATGTCCTTGCGGTAGAGTTTGATAGCGTCGATACTCTCATCAAATGCTGTGATGACGTGATCACCAGCCTTGATCTCGCAAGCAGGCTTAAACCCACTGACAGTGAGTATTGGGTGATTCGGTGTAGATCTAAGGATTACACCGTCGGCAGAAACGATCTCGGACAATTTTCCCGTGAACCTGCGCCTGTAGATTTTACTGCAAACAGAAGCGTGATTAACTTTGGTTGACCCTGGGAAACATTGGTAATCTGTCCCGGGCAATAACGTCTTACCATCTTGAGCCGAATACAGGCCCTCACTTAAATCAAACTCTTTGCCGTTGCGTGTCATATGCGATCTACGTACACGCTCATCGTTTGACGTTACCCATACAGCCTTAGTCAACCCAAGGTTCTGCGCTCTAGCTTTTGTCGTAAGGCTATTGAACGATGCTATCTGTGTACGAGCTACCATCTTTGCGTGATTCTTGCGCTTTTCAACCATGCCGTCAAATTGGGATAGTATTTCCGGCAAGCCCTTACCGTCTGCCATTAGTCGTAACGTGTTGGCTGTCCATTCTTCTAGGGTTTCATCCCTAAGCTTCTTTACCCATTGCGACGTTTCTAGCTTGTATGCATTAATCTGAAACGTTAAACCCTCGGTTGCTTCCATCTCTTCACGGCTAATGCCTATCTTACTTTCAAGCTTGCCGTACAATTCTTTTTGATTGCGCTTATCAACCTTGCCTGTAAACTTGTTAGACATCGACTCTATGCGGCTATCATCATATTGCTTTAATAGCTTTTTCTTTACGTTCTTCGCCATTGACAGCAGTATCTTTGCAAAATTGCCGGCTTGAGCATCTGCAAACTTTTCTATGGTTCCTTGATTCATGGCGTGCAATACTTGGTTTTTCCACTGTCGCGCCATACGCTCGACCATCTTTTCAATGATATCGCCAAACTCCCGCTCCTGCGTTTTAGGCGCTTCGGGGGATTTTATTGATGTTTCTTTTGGGGCTTCGACGGTTCTCTTCATGCGGGCATTGTACTACATGTTTTAGATAATTATTAAAAGCCCGACAAGCGGGAATCCAGCTCCATCCTCACCGGCGCAATGCCTCGGCTATTTCTAGCGATGCGGCCCCGCGTAAAGCTGGTCAGACCGTACAGCATTGTACTACACTTAAAATAATTGTGAAAAAGCCTTGCATTTATTCTAACGCAATGTATAATACTTACATCAACTACAGAAACGGATCAAATAAAATGAATATTAATGAATTAAATTTTGAGCCTCATCATGTTGGCGGGAATAACACTCAGGCCAAGCATATGTTCAGTAATGGGTTTGGGGTTAGTGTTGTAACTGGACACCTATTTCACACTACCGAATCACATCCGTATGAACTAGCCGTTCTAGATGAGAATGGAATTACTTACAGCACACCTATAACAGATGACGTTTTAGGTGAACTTTCTGAAGATGACGTTAATCGCCTACTTGCAGATGTGGAAGCCCTAAATCCAAAGGATAAATAACAATGCCATTAACAAACACAGAGAAGTCTCGCATAAGACGGTCAGAAATGGCCGATAGGGGTTATCTGTGAAAATAAGAAACTTCGTGAGGCAGTATAGAAACCGCGCAGGATTGACGATAGAAGACCTGGCAGATCTTTCCGGAGTTAGCTACTTCACTATAAGAAATCAGGAGTCTAATAACGTAAACATGGATTTAGTGACGCTATACAGACTAGCAAAAGCATTGGACATAGACCCATTTGATTTAGTTGATCTAACGGGGAAGGGTATTAGAGAATCGTTTGATATGAAAAGAGTGTGCAAAGAAGAGGGGATAAAACTCAACGACCTGCTAAGCACCGAAGAGTTTAAGTTAAAATATCAACTAGCTATATAATCTATATAAGCTTTCATGTGCGGATACAACAGCATACCTATTTTTTGCATATCCTTGTTTTTATGCGCGTCGCCTATCTCTAGCATAAGCTCGTGCCAGTAGCCCACCTCGTCATCTCTTGATCCGCTAAAATCCATTATGTCCATAGATAGCGACTCCTGAATGACGTCTGGATTGTTGTAGATTATTTTTAGCTTCTCGTCTCTTGCTTGACATTGTTTAGTCTCAATCTTATCCATTTCATTATAATATTCATTTGTGTCTTGTGTTACTCTGCAATCGCTCATTTTATCACCACTACTTTTATTTCAGTTAAATTACTATCAAGACCTTTAGGCAAAGGCAATTTATTCATTACTAAAAATGTAATATCTTGATGACCGTTGGCTATATATCTTGTTTTAAGTTTATCTGTATTAATCATCTTATTACCCTCTTTGTTAATTTAATTGTAGTCTTTTTTGTGGTTAGGGTAAATACTGTTTATTTATAATAAAGTGTATTTTTATAGCTAAATAGTTGTTGTTTTTTGTTGGGTAACGATCTATATTTAAGTCACAACAGCGAGGCAATAATTATGGAACCATCAATAGAAAGCAAAGCTAATAGGGTTAGATCTCTAATAACATCACTATCGGCTGAAGAGTGCAGCCCATGCGAGCTACTAGCGGAGATTGTTGTACAAGCATTAATGAGCGACGATTGTGATCCATGTCATGCGCATTGGCTAGAATTGCACGAATTGATCGGCAAAAAGATAGGGGATATGTCATGACTCCAGGCTTTAAACTATTCTTAATGATGTTTTTTGCCGCAAAGTGGAGTTTCCAGAATAGCTTAACAAAATTATATGGGTGAATAAGATGATATACGTAAAACTTAGATTTTATGGCGAATTAAACATAAACGAATTAATTGGAGATAAGTGGAGGTTTATCTCTACTCTTCTTTAAACAACTCTTCCAAGCTAAGCTGCCCATCAACCGGATCTTCCTCAACCGACTCAAAGAACGAATCAAAATCATCTTTCTTAATTACATCGTGCTCTTTTAAGTAAGAGCCGTAGTCCTCGCCCATTGCCCATAATATTTGCGCGTTGGCAATAGCTTTAGTCTGGTAATCCATTTTCTCGGATTGCGTCTCACCCTGGTTATCCTTAAACGATACTGGCCCCATGCTATGCAGTCGCATAATACGATTGATAGGCTCTAGCAAATAGTCGCTTTGCAGTGTTGCTATTGTTTGCATCAACACCTGTCGCTCACCTTCACCCGTACTATTAAGCCCTTTCGCAGCTTCGCCAACAAGCCAAGACAGCGGTAAACCTGTTACCATAGCTAAGCGTCTAAGTGTGATATTATCAGACTCCGAAAGGTTGGATAGCGATTGCGTCAGTACTTGAATCTCGTCCTCTTTATCAATAACGCCTGCGCCATAAATTGATCGCATGGATTCAAGAACGCCTAGCTGGTCTACCACTTCGCTCTCTCGTTTATCTTTTAATAGCTCTTTAAATCCTTCAATCTTGTAAAACGGCGTAGAAGATTTTTCAAGTATCGACGGAACAGCTCTCTGAATCACGCCGTCAGCTACAAGTTCATTGCGTATTAGTTCAAACTCACTTATTCCGCCGTAAAAATACTCTGGTGCGTCGTGCTCGACTGGCTCAATGTATTTAAAATCTACAACGCGCGACGGGTGTATTGATGCTCCACGAACACTGAACATCGTCGGCTTGAAGTAGTTAACGCTAGACAGATCAAAATTAACAGACTGCACATAAACCATGTCTCCACTAAACACGTGGTAGTTTACTTTTGTGATATCAGTAATTGATTTTATAGGTTGAGACAAGTCGGCTCCCCGCTCATGTATTACAAAGATAGAGCGCCCAAAGGCCAACATAAACTTAGATAGATTTTTTACGTGTTTTTGTAAGCGCGTGTCGTAAAATTCTTTGTCTGCAATCGTATCAAATTGTAGTGTATCGTCTAAGGCAATACCGCTTTTTAAGCGGATTATCTTAGACCCAACCCCAGTTTTGTAAATAGCGCGCAACTCTTCGTAGTCAACTCTCGATGATTGTATGCGGTTAGTCGCAGAAGCGTTGCGCGTGTTCGTTAATGATCTTGTTAAGCTTAGCAGACCATCTAAAAATTTGGTTTTCATAGTGTGTAGCCTTTGGCTTTATCGTCTTGGCTTGGCGAAAATCTAATCATAACAGTATCCGCCAAGTTTGGCGATTTTGTGCCGTCGGGCGCCTTATTCACGTAAAGCTTTCCGCTCCCCTCCTTTTTTTCGTATGTTGGCTGACTCAGCTCGTTGATAAGGGCCTGAAAATACTTTTTATCTATCTCGCTACTAATACTAATAATGTCATCTTCCTTGAAATCTTCTCCTGACGTTACAGCCCTATGTGTAGCTAAGAATCTAAGCCTTAAAGACCACCATCCGTATGCCTTGGCATTACCGAAGAAGTCGGCGTTAGTCCTTCCCTCTACCAGGCTTTTTTCGGGAAACGGAACTGATGCGCTACCCCTAAACTTCTTAACTTTTATCTGCTTCTGGTGCTTAATTCTTCTTTCTGCGTTTATCTTTTTAGCGTCGCCACGCACCCCAGATCCCAGGCCGTCGGCGTCATATTTAAACTCTTCAAGATTATTTGTGTCACATATCAAGAAGGATTTATCTACCGTTTCGTATATGTCGCTTCCCTTCCCGCTCCATGTCTCTGCGTTAGTTATGACAATACCATGGGTCTGTAAAAATGCGTTTAAGTCGACGCCCTCATCCGCAACATCCAGCGCCCCTGATTTCTTGCCGCTAGGCTTTATCCCCAATTTTTTGTGGGCGTCAATAGCTGACTGAACCCATTCGCTAGGTATTAACTGGCCTTTTACAGAGGCATTATAATTTATATCTACTTCTTGAGCCAATGTTACAGCGTCAAGCCCAGCTACTTGCTTTGCATACCACTGTTCGTCTTTCCTTGGGTCATCGCGCCAATGGAAAGTGAACACTTCAACACGCCCGCTATGCCTTTTTTCAGCGAAGGGATTGCCCATGCCATGAGGCGTGCTTATATCGATCCTGCAGTTGGTAGTCTGAGACAGTGACGCCTCTACCAGGTGCGGGCGCTCCAAAAATGCTGACTCATCCACAAAGTAGATGCTCGACCTATCACCTCGTCCTATACCATCGCCCGCCTCTCCCGACATACTAGATCCAGTGGCGGGAAAGTTTATTCTCATGTGCGGCGCATGTTTAGAAGGGTTGTATTCCGGCCTGAATTCCGGAGGAAGGTTTTCTATAAACATTCTAGCTTTCCAGAATAGGGATTTTGGGCTTCCTATTCTGTCTACATATTCTTCTTTCCTGCTACCAAAGCCTATTACCACGCCTTCGTTAAACAAGCATATGGTCACACCTATGGCAACTGAAAGCCAAGACAAGCCCATGTCCCTAGTCTTTTCAGCCAACCCATTTTCTTGTGTCTTCCACTTTCTTGTTACGTAGTCAACAAATTCCTCCTGCTTTGGAAACAGGACAAATGGTATTGTGGCAGGTAAACCCCTCTCAACGTTACGCGGATCAAAAGTACAGCCCCAATCGGTTATAAATTGGGCAGGGTTTTCCCTATAATACAGTCTAAGAGAGGGAAGGCAGTCAGGATTATTTCTTATTCTATTTAGCCGCTCCACCCTTCTATTGAAAATCTGAATGTAGTCAGGATTAATGAAATCAATCATCGCTCATGATCTTTTTATATTCCTTTGCAGCTTCTATAGGATCGCTTGACACTATCACAGCACCTCCTTTGGGGCTCATAGACCCGTCAGAGCTTCTGTGATCGTTGTCTACCGACTCTTTAAGCCCAAGGTCTCTAGCTATAATGCTAGCGTTAAAAAGCCCCACAGAGGCTCCCTCGAACTTCTGCGTGTATATTGTTTCGCGGATATAGTCGAGGACGGTCAAAAAATCTTGATTTTCTGTCTTAAAATTCCTGAAATACGAAGAAGAGCACCCTATATAAACGCATAACCCTGATATCGTGTAGACGCGCTTAAGCGTTATCTCATCTTTTATTATGTCGCCCTGAAAGCAGAATATTTTCTCTTCTTTGAGCGGATTACTGTCGCACCACTCGAAATATTCTTGCGCAGTCTCAAGAAGCAATGCCGGGGTCTCAAATAAAGTGTTCCTTCCATGTTTTGATCTATTCTTCCAAAACTGGTTTCCTGATGGAGCTACCATGGGGTCCTCAAACAAATAAACTATAAATAGAACACATTATAAGCAATGATCCTAAAATAGGCATCTTCTTATAAAGCGCGTAAGAACCAATTATAACAGGAATAAGTGCTATCATCTAAAATACCTCACGCCAAGTTTGCCCTCTTCAAGATGAACTTGAGCCCTGTAACCGCCAGGGAGTATCATTCCATCTATAGCTTTGTTAGCCCTATCCATCACATCCTCTAGGCTGCGCTCACCGAAAATCTGTATAGCTCTCAGTCTTTCGTTAACCATGTCTCTAGCGTCGTTGTATTCTGTCCTGCACTTACCGCAAGGCTCGCTATAAATCGGTGCGGCGTGTTTGCATATTAAGTTCATGGTGTCACCATAGATAAAAGCTTAGTTGTTATAATATCATTCTGTTTTAGCAGAGCCGTTATAAAGTCACGCTCACCTTTAGATTTTGCCTTCTCTTTTGTTAGCTCATAATTACTTCTATAAACCGCTTGAATAGAATCTAATATTGTCTTATTTTTAGCTATCATACATCACCCGTTTCTAATTTTTGTTTTATTATAAATGAAGACGCTATATTTATAGCGCTCTCATCGACATCTTTCACAGTTGGAATCTTTGCTTCGTCTCCACTAGCGTTAGGGAGCATAGAGAACGCATACAGCATAAATAATACTAAAAAAGCTTTTATAATACACCTTTTGCAATCTTCGACGTCTAGCTCCAGCGGATGTTCGATTGCCTCATGGCAAATTATCGATGATGATTCAGGTTGGGTTTTAACAGTTTTCCTAATTCTATCACACTTTGATTGAATTTTGCGCAACTCTAGCACAGAGCTGCCTCTAGCTGTGCTAATTATAGCTTCCTCTTCTTTGCGAAGATAGTCAAGCTTTTCCTTTTCGCTCATTAATAACAGCTCGTCGAAAGCAAGCATTTCATTAACCTCTACTGAAAAATATCTATTTGCGCTGTCTCGCGGTCAAAACGAATTTTGGCTGCATTATAATAATCCTCATCTAGCTCACAACCCACAAACTCAAAACCACCGTAATGAGCCGCTATTGCGCTGCTAGCTATAAATCTACTTTGCCCAATGCTCATATATTTTTATTATTAACGATCTAAATTCATTTTCAGTGAGAGACATTTTTGCAGTATTGCATTCCTTACAACAACTAACACAGTTTTCTTCTGTGTAGCCTTTACTGCTGTCAATTCGGTCAATACCGTTAAACTTTATTGTGGTATCTGAGACTATAGCGGTTACAGCTTCTCCGCCGCGAGAATCACGCCTAACGTCTTTTTTCGTATTGCTTCCAGTTGTTCCGCAATAATTACACGGAGAATTTGATAAGTTAATAAACAAATCTATACCAATACACTTTTCTTTTGATTTTTTGTTGTGTCGTTTTTTAACTGAAAAATAAAGTAAATTAAAAAGAGCGCCAACTCTATCAGGGTACTTATTGTGAGCGAGTCTTGATGGGCCAATTAAACACCCGCAGCTCTTTGTTTTGCCGCACGTGAGAAGGTCTTGAGCGACTGCTTTTATGCCCCCACACTCACAAACACAGCTCCAAATATATCTATTTCTGGCGCCACGCCCCTCTAGCGAAACAACGGTTAACTTACCGTATTTTGATCCAATTAAGTCTAGGCTTTCACCTTTCTTTTGTCCTTTCTTCATAATGATAGATGCCTATTTGTTTTATAGATTATAACAGATATCTAAAACATTAACAGTTGCTTGATGTGCTGCTCATACCTAGACACGCCAGCGTCAAAGTAGTCCTTATCCAATTCGCATAAAACAAGATCAAAGCCAGCGTTATGGCAAGCTAAAGCCGAACTCATACTCCCGCCATGCGTATCAAGTATTCGGTCGCCTTCCTTTGCGTAGTTGCTTAAAAGCCATTCGTATAGCTTTACAGGTTTTTGTGTTGGGTGTATGCGTAACTCCTTGTTTTTCATGTCGCCCTGCAGCATTCCTGACCATCTAAACTGGAACTTTCTTACTGCAGTCTTAAAGCTTGTATACGCTAGCTCGCAATCAGCAAAATCAGATTCGCCCGTCATCTTGTCCCATACAATCCAACAGCTAGAACCAAGCGCGATATTTTGCATAAAGTGGTTTGCGCCCCATATTATTTGGTTTTTGCTTACTCTCTGCAGCTCTAAGAAATAATCTTTATTGGGCGGCTGTAAATCATCACCTGCAAAGCTTTTGTAATCTTTTGCTATAGCCAGCTTTCCGCGACTTTTATTTGTCTTGCCGCTTTCACCTATTCCATACGGAGGATCGACTATACAGAGATGGTAATAATTATCGGGGGTTTGTTTTAGTATATTCATACAATCATCGTTATAAATGGTGATTGATCCGCTTGAGAACTTATCTTTATATCCTTTATAAATCATAAAACCACTCCGCGTCTTTAGCTAATTAGCCTCGCTATAACTTCTAAATGATGTTCGCTAAGATTAACCCCGCTCCCACCCATTGTCAATGCTTTTATTTCATCGTCACGCAAAGCCCTAACAGGGTACACTGGCAATTCTATATAATTGCTCATTCTATTACCAATATTGTGCTGTCTTTTGATCTGTCTATTTTGCTTCTAACTGACAATGGCATTGATATACCGTTAGCTTGTGGCATTTTTACCATATTACCATGTAACGTAAAGCCCGCCCTTTTCTTTGCTGTATGATCAAGCGGTAAGAGAGGTATTGTTTTCGCCCCTAGCGCCGGCGAGTCGAATCCATTAAGCACTTGCCAGGTCCCTCTAGGTATAGGGCCAATGTCTTTCATATCATCAAGCCGACTTATGTCTTTTGCTCCATCATGCCCAGAGCTACATCGTGTAGTAACAACTTCGCCGGTATTCTTCCATAATGTTTTTGCTGTAACGCTGTATACCCACATGCTAATCACCCCTAGCTTTTAATACCGAGCCGTTCGATTCGCTTGGCCATATTAGCCCAACCTCTACCTCTACCACTACTGGGCTGTAGTACCATGTCGCTAACAAAAATACGACAATTAATATTATGTATTTTGGCATTAGTGCTTCCTCATCATTGCTTGATAATGACAATTACTTCAACACACACCAAGTTGAAATTTGTATCATAAATACTTGTCCCGCCATTGGCGGCACATTCTTCCTTGATCGCTAACTCCTGCTTAATACCTGTGCTTATCGCTATAACTAACGCGACGATACACGTACACAAGCACACCTCAAAAGCTTTTTCTTTGATTAGATATACAAAATTTTCTTTCAAGTTCATTTTAATAACCCTCATTGTTTTGTTGTTAATTTACTTGCTATAACATTAGCTACATAGTCACTTATTGTCAATAAATAATATCGATCAAAATTCAATTTTTCTACATTCTTATCATCCCTTTTTATCTCTTGCATAACCTCACCGTTCAGAATTCTGACCACTACCCATCCATAATCACCATCTGACAGTTTAGGAATCATAACCGCACCTCTCTAAGTAAAGTTAAACATTACATAATCAAAGCCGAAAAGTAAACATATTTTTAACGTGATTTTAAGGCCTTCTGACAGCGATATA
>Ga0196903_1000090_pt1 | contig 15359 bp, 9 predicted proteins | sample CB_VirMetaG_2_FD_169097 | JGI IMG/M metagenome (GOLD analysis project Ga0196903, IMG submission 169097) | Freshwater to marine saline gradient viral communities from Chesapeake Bay - CB_1504_2 Viral MetaG (v3) (version 3) | ecosystem: Environmental > Aquatic > Marine > Coastal | place: USA... | reverse complement strand
CGATGCACTTAGCGCATCAAAACTAAAGATTAAAAAAATAAAAATTTAACATTTAAAACTATTTAAAAAATGGCTTTATCACCAACATTCGGTTCAATTAAACCGAGTCAAAAACAACAATTATTGTCTGACAACTATTTAAGTTTTACAGACGGATCAGGTAACGACTTTGCACAACAATATCTACCTGAAATATATGAACAAGAAGTAGAGCGTTACGGAAACAGAACTCTTTCTGGATTCTTACGCATGGTAGGAGCTGAAATGCCTATGACTTCTGACCAAGTAGTATGGTCTGAGCAAAATAGATTACATGTAGCTTATGACAATGTAACTAAAACTGCTGCAGGAAATACTTTAACTTTTGCTTTAAACGCTACTGCTGGTAATAGCTTTGTTGCTAATGTAATTTCACCAAACCAAACTATCGTAGTTTTAGATCCTGCTACAGGAGCTGAAGTAACTGCTTTAGTTGAATTAAGTGTTAACACATCAGCTGTCCTAGCTACACTTACAGTTGCTACTTATACAGGTGCTGATCTTGACGCTACTTTTGGTGCTGGTGCAGTAACTGGTCTTAAAATCTTTGTTTATGGTTCTGAATTCAAAAAAGGAACTGGAGACGTAGATCTTAAATCAATCACTCCTTCTTTCACTCAATTTTCTAATTCACCTATCATCATCAAATCTAAATACGCTATTTCTGGATCTGATGCTGCACAAATTGGTTGGGTTGAAGTTGCTACTGAAGATGGAACAGGAGGTTATTTATGGTACTTAAAAGCTGAGTCTGAAACTAGACTACGTTTTGAAGACTATTTAGAAATGTCTGTAGTTGAAGGAACTAAAGCTGCTGCTGGATCTGGTGTTGCTGCTATCGCTGGAGACGTTAAGTACAAAGGAACTGAAGGTCTTTTCGCTGCTATCAAATCAAGAGGAAACACTTTCTCTGCGTTTGCACCTGCTGCTGGAGTTTTAACTGACTTTGATGCTATTCTTAAAAATCTTGATACTCAAGGAGCTATTGAAGAAAACATGCTTTTCGTAAATAGACAACTTTCTTTAACTATCGACAACATGTTAGGTGGTGTATCAAGTGGAGCTAACGGTGGTGTTGCTTATGGATTATTTGAAAATTCAGAAGATATGGCACTTAATCTTGGTTTCTCTGGATTTAGAAGAGGTTCTTATGACTTCTATAAAACTGACTGGAAATACTTGAATGATGCTTCAACTCGTGGAGCTGTTGCAGATGCAGGTATCGAAGGTGTATTAGTACCAGCTGGAACTTCTACAGTTTATGACCAAATTTTAGGAACTAACATCAGACGTCCATTCTTGCACGTACGTTATAGAGCGTCTCAAACTGATGACAGAAGAATGAAATCTTGGTTAACTGGATCTGTTGGAGGAGCTTACACTTCTGATCTTGATGCAATGGAAGTACACTTCCTATCTGAAAGATGTTTATGTGTTCAAGGTGCTAACAACTTTGTAATCTTTACTGACTAAGAGTAAATTATTGTAATTACTACCCTCGTTGAACTGACGGGGGTAATAATTACTCTTATATTTTTTATTAACATTTTTATTATATTATATTATGGCTACAAAAGCTAAACAAGCAACAGAAAAAATTGAGGTTGCGCCTCAAACAGTTAGTGCTAAAAAAGTACAAACAAAACAAGAACCTGCTAAACCAAAGTGGGAAATTAAAGATAGAACCTATATTTTAAAAGGTGCATACACTCCATTAACTCATACTTTAGCATCGAGACATTCTGCTAGATTTCCTTTGTTATGGTTTGATGAAGAAACTGGAGAACAAAAAGAATTAAGATATGCTACAAATCAAAACTCACCACTTGTAGAAGAACAAAAAGGTGAAGCAACTCTTGGGCATATTATATTTGATAACGGTACTTTATTTGTACCTAAGCAAAAACAAAATTTACAAAAACTTTTATCTATTTACCATCCAGCGTTAAACAAAAAATATTATGAGTTTAATAAGGTTGAAATAGCTGAAAATGAGCTAGATGATTTAGAGCTAGAAATAGACGCTTTAAATGCTGCAAAATCTATGGATATAGATCAAGCTGAAGCTATATTAAGAGTAGAGATTGGATCTGAAGTAACTAAGATGACTAGTAGAGAAATAAAAAGAGACTTACTTATGTTTGCAAAACACAATGCGTCTTTATTTCTTGATTTAGCTAACGATGAAAACGTACAACTTAGAAACTTTGCTATTAAAGCCGTAGAAGCTAATATAATTAACTTAGCTGGTGACCAAAGAACATTTACTTGGGCTACAAACGGTAAAAAATTAATGACAGTTCCATTTGATGAACATCCATACTCAGCTATGGCTGCTTTCTTTAAAACAGATGAAGGTTTAGAAGTTTTTAAATCTATAGAGAAAAAACTCTCATAACATGTAATACTAATATATAGGAGATCACTTATGTGGTCTCCTCTGTATTATAATAAAAAAATAACAAATGGCAATAAATGTAGATACGGTTTACAAAACAGTCTTATTGATATTAAATAAAGAACAAAGAGGTTATATGACACCTGATGAGTTTAATAAGATAGCTACTCAAGTTCAACTTGAAACTTTTGAAAATTATTTTGAGAGTTTAAACCAACAACTACGAGTGCCAGATAACGACAGTGAATATGCTGATCGTATAAAAAACATTGAAGAAAAAATATCTATATTTAAAAAATATGCAGCTACTACTTATTCAGTAGATCACTTCACTTTACCTGCAGATTTATATAGACTAGGTACAGTTGTGTATAAAGACGAAACAGAAGCTCAACTAATTCAAAGAAATGATCTTCTATACGTCAACCAATCACCATTAACAAAACCCACAGACAAATATCCATTGTATTTATACGAAGATAATAAGCTATATTTAAAACCAGCTAGTATAAATTCTAATATTAGTGTTTCTTATGTAAAAAAACCTGCTGATGTTATATGGAACTTTACGATACCAAGTGGGCAAAACTACTATCAGTTTGATTCGGCTAATTCAACTAATTTTGAGTTAGATGTATCAGAGCAACCTGAAGTAATTGTAAAAATACTATTGTACGCGGGAGTTGTTGTAAAAGATTATAACTTAGTAAACTTAACAGCTCAAGAAATACAATCAGAAGAAATAAATCAAAAAAGCTAATAAACTATGCCTACACCTAATGGAGGTTTAATAACCGAAAACAATCGCCAATATTACGCTGGATCGCAAAGCTTCTTAAGTGTTAGTGGATCAGGGCAAGCATTTACTACCACTTTTGATACAGATTTAGTTTTTGGTAGTTACAATCCTACAGAAACTAATTACGCTTTAAACAACTTTAAATTATATACAGCTGCTGCTGGTGCTTTAGTTTATACTGAATATACTTCAGCTTACACAGTTGTTGGTAATACTATAACCATAACAGGTGCTTTATCCGCTAACACTGCTGTTGTAGTTCAATTAAAATCAGTTGAAGGTGGAAACTATGGTAATAGAGATGCTTATGGTAATACTGTTGAAGAAAACTGGGGATCATACTCTTATACTAAGCTAGACGATGTAATAACTAACTTTATGGTTGCTTATGTTGGTACTGGTAAAATTATATCAGATGTAAAAAGAACTGATGTAGTTTTCTTTGCAAAAAGAGCAATGCAAGAATTTAGTTATGATACGTTAAAAAGTATAAAGTCTCAAGAATTAACTATACCACCTAGTCTTAGCGTGCCTATGCCACAAGATTATGTGAATTATGTTAACATGTCTTGGGTTGATAATTCAGGTATAAAACATATAATATATCCTACCACATTAACAAGCAATCCTTATGAAAATCCAGTGCAAGACGCGCAAGGCATCCCTACTCAAGGAAACTTTAACCAAAACTTAGAAGGAACATCGTTAACTGAAAAACGTTGGGACGAAAACGGAATTGGTGTTATAAATAACCAAATACAAGATGGATCACCCGTTTGGGCTAATATATATGGTGGAGGCTTTGGTCAAGGATTTGCTTGGCAGAGTGGTTTTTATGGCATACAACCAGAAGTTAGTCAGATCAATGGTTGGTTTACTATTAACGAAAGAGAAAATAAGTTTTCCTTCTCTAATGATCTAGTTGATCGCTTAATCATTTTAGAGTACATTTCTGATGGTTTAGCGTATGATCTAGACACTAGAGTACCGAAAATGGCAGAAGAAGCTATGTATGCTTATATACTACATGCTATTGTTTCTACTAGAGCTAATCAACCTGAATATCTAGTACAAAGACTACGCCAAGAAAAAAGTGCTAAATTAAGAAATGCTAAAATAAGATTATCTAATATCAAGCTTAACGAATTTGTTCAAGTTATGCGAGGTAAATCTAAATGGATAAAATCATAAATTAAATGGCTGAAATTAAAAATACTTTTCTAAGGTCCAAAATGAATAAAGATTTGGACGATAGATTAATACCAAACGGTGAGTATCGTGATGCGCAGAATATATCTGTAGGTAAATCAGAAGATGCCGATGTAGGTGCTTTAGAAAATATTATAGGTAACGCTAATATAACTAGTTCATTACCGTATGATTCTAGTTGTGAAATTATAGGTTACTTTTCTGACAATAGTAATAACAAAATAATAACTTTTGTAACTAACTATACAGATCCTAATCCATCTAGTCCAACATATGTATCTGATGCTAATAAAGCAACACCGACTCCTAGCCCACTTAACGAGTGTCATATATGTATTTATGACCAAAATAATCCTGGTTATCAAAAAATAGTAAGTGGAGAGTTTTTAAACTTTTCTACAACTAATAAAGTTTTAGGTGTTAGTTTAATAGAAAACTTATTATTTTTTACAGATAATAGAAATCAACCTAGAAAAATAAATGTTGAAACAGCTATAAGTAATCCTAGTTATTATAATACTGAAGATACTATATCTGTAGCTAAGTATAATCCATACGAGTCTATAAGTTTACTAAAAAAAGTAAAGGGTAAAACTACCGCTGCTACCACTAGTGGGTCTACTATAACTCTAGAAAGTGTTGACGGTATTGAGCAAGGTATGTTTGTTACCGCTGTTAATGATGATGAAAGTATAGCGATACAAGGTTTAGATTTTGTAACCGTAGCATCTATAAATAGTACAACAAAAGTAGTAACTTTACAAACGCAAGTTGGAGCTACAACAACTCCAGTAAGTGCTAGTGTTACTGTTACTGATAACGCTATAGTTACATTTTTAAAGTCTACAATGACTAATGAAGAAGATGTTGCGAGTTGGCCAGGTGATCCCGATTTATTAGAAGATAAATATGTTAGATTTTCATATAGATTTAAGTTTGATGATGGAGAGTACTCTTTAATGGCTCCTTTTACTCAAATAGCATATGTACCTAAACAAAAAGGTTATTTTAACGGCGGAGATGAAGACGCTTCATATAGATCAACAATTTTAGATTTCATGGAAAATGAAATGAACAACATGGAGTTGTTGATACCTTTACCTTCAAAGGGTACTAATTTAGAAGAAGAATATAAAATAACCTCTATAGATGTATTATACAAAGAGTCAGACGCTTTAACTGTCAAAGTTTTAGAAACATTACCTATAGGTAAAATACCAGCAACTGACTTACAAACGAACATTTATTCTTATCAATACCAATCAAGAAAACCTTATAAAACATTACCTCAAGCTGAAACAACTAGAGTTTATGATAAAGTTCCTGTTAGAGCATTATCTCAAGAAACCTCAGGTAATAGAGTTATGTATGGTAATTTTTATGATAAATACTCCTCACTTGATTCTATTGATTACTATGTAGGTTCTAACCAAAAAAATACTACTAGTTTTGATTCTTGGGTAGAATATCCTAACCACACTTTAAAACAAAACAGAAACTATCAAGTTGGTTTTATTTTAGCAGATAAATTCGGAAGACAAACACCTGTTATATTATCTCCTGTAGACTTAACTGGTATAAATAGTGGTACTGTAGAATTTAAAGGTGGTTCGACTATTTATCATCCTTATTATGATGGCTCTACCCAGCCAAACATTCAGCAATGGTTCGGAGATGCTATCCAAGTAGTTGTTCAAAATAAAATATCAAACGGTATAAACGATAAAAACACTTTAACCGAAGCAGGTTTATATGCGGTGCAATATCAAGATCCTACTAAAAGCGGTGTTGGTTTTTCTATTAGCTCAGCTACATTTAATTCAGTTGACCAAAAAGAGATAACATTTATTTTGAATACTAGTTTCCCAAATAATGCTAGTCTACCTAGAGTTGGTGATTATTTAAGAGGTCAATATAGAGATTATGTAAAAGTAACTAATGTTAGTTTAGGCCCAACAATTATCACAGCTGATGGAGCTATAAGCGATAGCTATTTACATAAAGAGTTTTTAACTAACGATATAAAATTTGCTTATACTATAAATCAAATTGGTTGGTATTCGTATAAAGTTGTAGTAAAACAAACAGAACAAGAGTATTATAACTGTTATTTACCTGGAATACTTAATGGTTATCCAAGCCCACAAACTGGTGCTCCAGCATATCCAACAGGTGAAACCAATAAAACTGCTCACATAGTATTATTAAATGATAATATAAATAAAATACCTAGAGACTTATCTGAGGTTGGACCAGATCAAAAGCAGTATAGAAGCTCTGTACAGTTATTTGGTAGAGTTCAAAATAATTCAGCAACACAAAACACACAATACTTTCCAGCTAGAACTACAGATACAGTATCTACAATAGCTACAGCTAACGATTTAAACATGGGTAGTAGTGATATAAGCAGTATTTCTAATTTTTATCAACTAGATACTAACCCGCTTATAGGTAGAATATCTACATTGTCACAGGCAATAGGTGTTACTGAAAGCACTATGGTACCTGTATTAGCTGTATATGAAACAGAACCTGTAAACTCTTTGTTAGATATATTTTGGGAAACCACTACAACTGGATTAATTTCTGATTTAAATGAAGATATTCTAACTGGATCTAATTCTCCAGTAAGTTTATCACCTATTGGTTTTTCATTTTTAGAAAATCAAGATCCTAATGGTTCTGGAACAGGTACAGGTAGTAGTAATTCTCCTTATGTGACTGATGTTTTTTATCCTGTATCACCAGAAGGAAATTCTTTAACTAATACTACATATGTTAGTTTTACGGCTACAGATAATAACAACCCAACAAATAATTTAGGTGAATTTTTTGTTATTGAACAAGACACTGTTGGCGCTAGTCCTACTTTTGGATCTTATAGAGTTAGATTAAATAATAATCCTTTTTTAAACTTGGGTTATACATATTTTTCTAAAGATTATCCAACTAACAACTCTTATAATTTTTCATTAAGTATACGAGATGCAAGTAACGATATAGTTACATTCAACTTTACAGGTTCTTTAACTAACGTTGATCCATACTTGTCTCAAGCAACACCACCTTTAATGAACCAACCAACATCGCCTTTATCTTTAATAACTGTGCAACAAGTTGGTGATTCTGGAAATAGTTTACAAATTGGAGATTTAGGTTCACCAGTTAATGGAGCTTTTAGATATTCTCCTGAGGCTATAAGTCAAGTTGGTGTATTTTTTACTAGCGTACCTCCTGTACCTACTACTGAAATAACAGACTCTGTAACTATAAATCACGAAACAGCTATTGCTTTTAGAGGGTATGAATGGTCTGAAGGTTATTACACTTTAGGTTTAAAAGTTAAAGACGCCTTACTAAGTTTTAATTCAGGTCAAAACGGAATTAGTTCGCAGCCATTTGTTTCTTCTGGTACTAATACTAGTATATTATATGAACAGCCTGTTAGAGTTGTTCCTGGTACATGTAACTTAAACACTAGCTGTCAAGTAGATCCTGCTAGTGGTACTAGAGAACAATCTTTTGCTACTACTACAACTTTAACACCATATAAGAATTATGGTTGGAGGTTTGGTTCTGCAAGTGGAGGTAATCCTGTTGATCCTAGCGATTCTCTTGGCTTTACTGATGTTCAAGAGGTTTCGACAGATGGTTTGAAAAATGGTACAGTTCTTTTTGATTTAATAGTAGAAACTGAATCAAATTCTACAACAACTTTAACCTCGTATTTTAGATGGAGAATATGGTATAGAGCTAATAGTTCTAATAGTTGGTCATTAAGTAATGTTATTGACACTAATGGAGTTGATTTAAATACTAGCTCAAACACAGGGTTTAATAATTGGATAGATGACTCTGGACAACAGTTTTACTGTGAGTCTACTACTACTTCAGGAAACAAATCGCAATTGCATATACCTATAGCTTTAAGTAAAAAAGGAGAATATTTTATACAGGCTCAAGGTTATAAAAATGGTGATTACGGTGATGCAACGTGTTGGGTTAACGCTACAGATGCTAATTATCCTTCATGTGTACCTCAAGAAGGAGTTAATACAATAAGCGGTACAGGTAGAGATGCTGATTATTTTGAATATAATTTAACAACTAACTCTTCTAACCTTTCGTGTCCTTCAGATGCTTTAGATAAAACAGTATACGCAAGAACACCTTACGCTCATGTTATTAGTCAGTTGTTTACAGATACTGCTTTAACAACTGGTTATTCTGGTCCGTGGACAAGTAATGAATACAATTCTTATATATATAATCCTCAAACACCTGCTAATAGTATTACTACCACTAAATATAGTGCTCAGTTTGAAAACGACGTAATTAATCCATCTAACGGTAGAACTATAAAAGGTATCGTTAAGAATATAACTGGTATTGATAGAATAAATTGTGATACTTCTGGAACATTTCAAGGTCTTCAGTATAGAGTATACTATAATATAAATTATTAATGTAATATATTAATAAAATAAGTGATAATAAAATATGTCAGCAACTTTAGAAGTAAAATATTTTAACTCTTTCTGGATAAAGAAAATGAAGTCTATAACCGACGCGGCTACAGTATATGAAGATATTGTACCTGGTGGTTATGCTGCTAGTACGTCTAGTCCAAATGAAGACTGGTATATAGAAGAAGCTAGAATAAGAGGTGGTTATAATAATACTTCAGTAGATTTTGGTGTAAAAGCATATTTAGTTGAAGAGAATATTCAACAACAACATAGATTTAATTCTATTATATATTCTGACGTGTTTAATTCTAGGACAGGTATAAATAGAACTAATGTATTTTCTGTTGGTGAAGACATAACTAAATCAGCAGACCCTGCTAATGGCTCTATACAAAAATTATACGCTGAAGATACAAATTTAATAGTTTTACAAGAGGATAAAATTAGTAGAGCTCTTATAGATAAAGATGCTATTTATTCCGCTGAGGGTAATGCCGCTGTAACATCATCAACACAAGTAATAGGTCAAATAGTACCTTACGCTGGAAATTATGGTATAAGCACCAACCCTGAGTCTTTTGCTGTTTATGGCTATAGAAAGTACTTTACAGATAGAAAGCGTAATGCTGTTTTAAGACTATCTATGGATGGTTTAACTGAAATATCATCTTATGGTATGACGGATTTTTTTAGAGACAATTTAGGTACTCTACAGGCTTCAGATGATATAATAGGTGGTTGGGATATACATAATAAAAACTATGCACTATCTATACAACAAAATGGCACATATCAAACATTAACTTTTGATGATAGTGTTAATGGTTGGACTAGTTTTTTAAGTTTTAAACCTGATTTTGTATTTAGCTTAAATACTTCTTTATATTCCACTCATGATGGAAAAATATGGCAACATTATACTTTTGAAAATAACTCTACAAAAAGAGGTGTTTTTTACGGTGTAGAAAATAATTCTACTGTAACCTTCGTGTTTAACACTAATCAATCTTTAATTAAAAACTTTAAAACTATTAATTATGAAGGTAGTAGTGGTTGGGAAATGGCATCTATGAATACATCTGTAGACTCTTCACTACCTATTACTAAGGCTATAGATATAGTAACACAGGCTAGTACACTTCAAGATTTACAAAATCAACTACTACAAAATAACTTTAAAGAAAAAGAAAATAAATATTTTGCTAACTTAATTAATAACACATCGTCTCAAGCTGGTGAAGTACTTTGGGGTCAAGATGCTTCTGGTATTAAAGGTTTCTTTGCTACAGTGCAAATGAGTATCGATAATAGTTTAGGTGGTAAAAAAGAATTATTTGCTGTTTCTACAAACTATGTAGAGTCATCATATTGATATAAAAAATAAAAAAAATGGAAGATATTTTAATTGCACAATTACCCGAAGCAGGAGAGTATATACAAGGTTGGCTTGGCGCTGCTTTAGGTATTGGTGGTAGTATCATTAGTGGTATATTTGGAAACGCATCTGCAAAAAGAGCTGAAAGAGAAGCAGCTAAACGAAAACAAGAACTAGAAGCTAAGTTGGTAAGTTTAGAAAACCAAAGACAACCAATTATTAATCCATACGCTGAGATAGAAAGTGTTGCTGGATTAGCTGAAAACCTAAGTAGTCAAATGTATAATCCTATGGCTAGTTTAGGAGTTGCTACTCAAGCAGCAGAAATGCAAGCTGAACAAGCTGATATTGCATTAGCTAATACGTTAGATACTATTAGAGCTACTGGAGCTAGTGCTGGTGGCGCTACGGCTTTAGCTCAAGCTGCTTTAGCAAGTAAAAAAGGAGTTGCTGCTTCTATTGAAGCTCAAGAAGCTAATAATGAAAGATTAAGAGCTCAAGGAGAACAAACTCTTCAAGCTCAAAAATTAGCTGAAGAACAAAGAATTCAAGGTATACAAATGTCTGAAGCTCAAAGATTACAACAAGCAGATGTTTCAGGTAAAACTTTTGAATATGGAGAGAGAGAAAGAAGAGAATTAGCTCAGTTAGACAGAGTTCAAGCTCAGTTAGAAGGTGCTCAAGCTAGAGAGCAACAAGCAAGAGCAGATAGAACAGGTGCTATAACTGGTATGGTTGGTGGTATTGCTAGTGGAATTAGTGGTTTATCCAATGTTGGTGTTTTTGGAGAACAGTTTATACCTAAAACTAAACAATTTGACACTAGAAATCCTAATGTCACTTTTAAAATAAAATAATAAAACATGAGTTATAGAAATCCAAAGCAATTCGTAGACACTCAAACTGCTCAGCACTATAGAAATCTTCAGAAAACCATGACAGGTATTACTGACGACTATATAAACACTATAAAGCAAAAGCAAGCAGCAGAAACAAAACGATTAAAAGAAATAGCTAAAATAAATAATGAGCTAAGAATAAAACAAGAAGACTATAGAAGTAGAACAGGTCAAGCTTTAAATAATGCAACTAGTGGTAGACCAGGTTTGTTTAACGATCCAGAATTACAAAAACAGTTTAATAATAGTGCTGATACTGTTAGCGGTTATATGGATGAATCAGTTTTAAGCGCAGAACAAAAAGTGCGTAAAGACAATTTTAATGGTTTACCTAAAGATATAGTTGAAGGTTTAACAAATATTGAAACTCTTGGTGGAGACTACCAAGAAAAAGATGCTAGAGGAAATAGTATGGGTGGTATCTCTCCATATAACGATCCAAATCAAAACGCCGCTGTTGCTAGTTTACTTTCACAAGGAGTAGGTGGTGAAAATAAATTTAGCTTTGATTTAAGTAAACCAGGAGGTGCAGAAACAAGATATACACATATTAATGATAAAGGTGAAACTTACACATTTACAGGATCAGAATTAAAAGGGATACTTGCTAATCCAAGAAGAGAGATAATAGTTACTATACCAGACGAAAAAGCTGACATGCAAAGAATAGCTAACACGTTTGGATATGAAACTGATCAAAACGGTGAACCTACAAGTAGAATAAAACAAAGATACTACGAAAATCAAAAAGAACAAAGTAGAATCAACGAAAAAGGAGATAGAGAGTATTATAAAACTGCTAATGAAGATTTATTTCTACAAGATATAAAACAAGAAAGTATAGCTAACGTAGAAGCTTTGCTTAGACCTAACCAATTAGCTTTATGGAATTATTTTCAAGACATGTCTGTAAAAGATAATAAAAAAGATAAAGATGATAAAAAAGATGAAGATGATAAAGTTTTATACTCTTTAGATCATAAGTTTGAAAATGAAAAAGAAGAGCAAGATTTTTTAGATCAATTAAGCGCTAGTTATAGTACTTACTTAGCAAGAAAATATTTTCTAGGTAATAAAAGAGTAGTTACTAGAACTGAAAAAACTAAACAACCAGAAAAAACTAGAAAGTTAACTGAAGGTGATATAAAAAGATTAGATTATAAAGATAAATTAGAATATCTTGATAATAGATTTGATTTAGCAAGTTTAACTTTCGATTCAGTTTTTCAAGTTGCTAACAATGAAGGTATTCAAGCTGTTAAAGAGTATGCCGATGAAGATGCAGATGAACCTTCTCAAATAAAAGTAGGTAAAATAATCATATTACCAACCGATGATTCAAAAACAATAAAAAAGAAATTATTAATAGCTAGTGGCATTAAAGCTAAAGACGCTCAAGCTATAATAGAAGAATCTATAGATGTAAGCGGACCTTCAGCGCCAAGAAAAGCCCAAGCAGTAATTAGCTCATCACGTTCTATAAATCCATTATTAAATAAATAAACAATGTCAAAAATATATAAATACAAAGGAGAAGATATATCTGAAGAATTTGTAACAGAAGGTTTTGAACAAAGTAGTTTTACAATATTAGATGACTATATTGCAAATACTGATGGATTAGAAGTTGTTGAAGAAGTAGAAGATTTTCAAAACGGAACTGTGGGGACGGATGCGCCTGTAGTTCCAGCAACTCCAAGCAGAGCATCCATAATTGCGGGTGTAGAGCCAGAGAGTATGGAATTAGAGCAGGTAGATACTTCTTTGGAATTAGAAGATCCTGAGCCTAAAAGAATTGGTAGAGCTCAAGTAAGAAAAGAAGAACTACAACGTAGAAAGATAGCTGAAGAGCAAAAAAAAATAGAAAATACTATTAATGAAATAAGTTTCTCTAATAATGTTTTCAATAATTTACCTGATAACGAAAAAATAAAATTACAAGATATAGCTGTCGACCAAATAGTCTTAGATTATAAATCTCAAGGTATTCAAGATTATGAAATAACACCAGAAGAGATATATATAAAATCTGATGAAATACTTAAAGAAAAAAACAGACCATCAGTTGTAAAAAGTTATGCTGCTCAAGCTGTAAAAGGATTTGCTAATTTTGCCAAAGGTGTAAGTGAAATGGGTGAGACTATAAAGTATTCTTTAGTGGAATCAGCTTTAGATGCTTTTAACCCAGATTATAAAGGTACAGTAGAAGAAAAACAAGCTATAATGAATGTTGTTAAATCTGGAGCTTTAGAAGCGCCTGGAACAGCTATATTACCACCTTCTTCTGAAATAGGTAAGTTTATAGAAAAACTTGAACCATCTATAAGAAAATACGAAGCTAATACGATAACTGAAGATATAGAAAAAGGAAACTACTTACAAGCTGGAGAAAGAGCTGTTGGTGCTGCCATAGAATCTTTACCTTCTTTAGTAGCTGCAGCCACGGGTGTTGGAGGTTTAGTGCTGTTAGGTGGAAGTGTTTCTGGAGGTAAGTTTATGGAAGAGTTCGAAGCTGATCCTGAAAAATCTACAGGTGTTTTGTTAGCGAACGCTGGTCTAACTGGTGTAACAGAAGCTAGTTTTGAATTAGTTACTAGAGGTATATTAAGTAAAGCAAGATTATTAAAAAATAGCGGTGCTGATAAAGCAGCTGCAGACTTAATAAGAGGTGGTTCTGAAAAATTAGTTAAATCTCTAGGTTTAAATACTTTGAAAGAGGGTGGATCAGAAGCTGCTACTAAAGTTACTACTCTTTTTTTAGATCAACTTACACTAGATAGAGATATTGATTGGGGTAAAGAAGCTTATAATATTATAGATGAAGGTATTGTTGGTGGTATTATGGGTAGTGGTACTACTTTTGCTGGATCTATAGCTAACTCAGACAAAGCTATAGTTGAAAGAGCTCAAATGATATTAACTCCTTCAGAAAATAAGCAACAATTAATAAAGTCAGCAAATAACATATCAAAACTATATACAGACGCTAAGCTCGCAGATGCTGAAGGTGTTAAACTTATTAATGAAGCTATTAAATCAGAAGAAAATAATATAGTTGAAATAAAAAAAGAAACAGCAGAAGCTTTAAATAATATGACACCAGCAGAATTAAAAATATATGCTGGTAACCAAAACGAATTAAGAAAATTACAACAACAAATTCAAAACCCTAAAACAACAGAATCTGTAAGACAGTTAGCTAATATTAAGTTTGTTGAAATTAGAAATGAAAACGATGTTTTATTTAAGGAGTCTGGTGAACGTAAAATACAAAGAGGTGTTGATATTGTTACTAAAGCAGCTGAGAAATTAGAAGGTGTAGAAGTACAAAGTTTTGATACTACTCAGGAAGTAAAAGACTTCATAAAACAACAAGATCCTGAAGCAGATATTAAAGCTTCTGAACAGCAGGGTTTTATTATACAAGATCCAAAGTCTGGAGAGCAAACTATTGTTATAAACAAAGAAGTAGCTGGTAAAGAGAAAGCTATGAATATTGCTGGTCATGAATTTGGTCACGCTATATTGTTTAAAACAGTAAAAGAAAATCCTGAAACAGCTATTAATCTTGGTAATGCTTTACTTAGTGAAATAAATAAAATAGACGCTGCTCAAGTAAAAGATAGTAAGTTTAAAAAACGTTTAGAACAATATTCAACTGATCCGGAAAGTATAAAAATGGAGGAAGCTATAACTTTATTTTCCGATGCTTTATCTACTGGTGATATAAAATTTAATGAAAACGTATTCACTAAAATAGGAGATCAAATACGTAGAATTATGCAGAGTTTAGGTGTTAAAATTAAGTTTAATACTGGAAGAGATGTATATAATTTTGTTAAAGATTATAATAAAAGTATAGAAAAAGGTAAAATAAGTAAAGCTCAAATAAAAGCTGCTAAAGAAGGCGTTAAAGGTGCTCTAGTTAAAGACATTGTTAAAGATACTGAAGCGATAATCAAAGAGTCAAGATCTGAAGAATCGTCTCAGGAGGTTCAAAGAATTTACGAAGAACAGGGTGAGGCTGGTGCTTTTGATATTATAGAACAGTTTAAACTTATTGTAAATAAAATAGTAGAGCAAAGAAGTCAAGCTCCTAACTTTGACCGTCAATTATTAACTGATGAGATTGAAACTGGTAAACGTGGTATATTTGATCTTATTAGAG
>Ga0196903_1000088_pt1 | contig 15426 bp, 15 predicted proteins | sample CB_VirMetaG_2_FD_169097 | JGI IMG/M metagenome (GOLD analysis project Ga0196903, IMG submission 169097) | Freshwater to marine saline gradient viral communities from Chesapeake Bay - CB_1504_2 Viral MetaG (v3) (version 3) | ecosystem: Environmental > Aquatic > Marine > Coastal | place: USA... | reverse complement strand
TCCTCTGTATCAGAGTATTTATACAAGAAGTAATGACTTCCATGTCATCTTTATTATTCCTTCGGTTCTGTAGGTGCAGTTCCGGTCTTATCTGCAACATCTTTAATAAGATTTGATGTCACATCCAATACACCGGCGGTTACACCAAAGACATCTGAACCGACACCCTTGATAACACCACCAGTACCGTCAATGGTTGCATCAACGGTGGAACAAGCAGACAAAACTAATGCGAATGCAATTGCAATAATACGCATAACTATCTCCTGTTTTTAGATTACTGGGTAACCAGATACTACGGGAATAGCCGCCGTCTTTTGTTACTTTGTTCAGTTCGTGAACAGAAGTATTTATACGCATAAAAAAAGGGACTCCGAAGAGTCCCTAAAAAGTGGTATGGTTACAAGGTTAGACGCCAAGCCCATACTTCTTATTTTTTTACATATCTTATGCAGAAACCATTAGGTTGTCTACACGCATGATACGGTAGTACGTGTTAACGCCAGCAGTTGCAGCAATGTTCTGCTCACCAGCTGGAGATACGAATGGGTTTGCAGCCATTCCGTAACGAGTCTTGAAACCGATTTTTGGTTGGAAGTCATTCTCGCCAACAGCCTTGACCATTTGTAATGGAACATATGGGCAGTAGAATACACCAGCGTCATAAGCGTTAGAACCCTTATAACCAACAGTGATGTAATCGATTGAGGCGTATGGATCGATATAAACTTTCATCTTACCGTTCAGAGTACCAGCAAAAGTATTACCAGTGTCGTCTACCTGTAGACCAGCGCCTACTTGATAGTCCAACTGACCAGAAGCAGCAAGTGCAGTAGCAACGTCTGATGAACAGATTACGATGTTACCCTTACCACGACGAGTTGTCTTAGCAATCTCGTTCGCTTCACGATCCAATTGAATTACTAGACCTTTGAACTTCTCAGCTGACCAACGGCCATCTGCGTCTGAAGTTAGGTCGAATACGCCTTTAGCAGCGATTGATGCTTGTTGAGCACCTAGAACCGCTTGAGTGTTAACTGTACGAACTACTTCACGGTTGATTTCCGCTAGGATTTCAGTTGAAAGGATGTTCGCTAGTTCTGTCTCAGCGTCTAGACCGTGGATTGCCTTTAGGTCTTGCGCTAGTTCTAGAGAGTACTCAGCCTTCAGTGCGCGTGACTTAGCAACAACAGATTGCTTCTCGATTGAGAAACCCATTTCTGCGAAATCATTACCAGTGTTACCCAGTGCTTCAGCAGCTGATGTAGACATTGGACGACCAGCAGCATCTAGTTCACGACCAAGACCAGTAGTCTCGTCAAAACCAGACATACCTGATGATTCACCAGTTTGTGAACTAGTAGCAGAACCAGAGAATGATGAGTCAGCTTCGTTGAATAGTGCTTCGTCACCAGTTTGTGAAGTGTAACGTGATTTCATCGCGAAGATAAGACCAGTTGGGCCTGACATTGGCTGAACGCCACAAACGTCATATGCCATTAGGTTAGGCATTGCGCGACGTACTAGAGAGATCAAAACTGGATCCCAGTTGTTTACGCCAGCACCAGTTGCGTTAGTTGGAGTTTCGGTTAGAAAACCTTGAGAAGCAGAACGCTCTTCCATCATTGCTTTTTCTTGGTTTTCTAGGATAGCAGCAGTAACTGCTTTACGGTGATGATCAGTGATCTTACCAGCTGACTCTTCGTTGAGTACTGGAGACCATTTTTCAATCAATGTATCGTATGAATTGTTCATTTTTTAGATTCCTTATTTCTTAGAGGTTTTTCTTAGAGCAGAGATGTAACCTTCCATCATGGAGGATACTTCAACTTCTTCTTCAGCGTCTTCAGCGACTACTGATTCATCGATTTGCTCAGGGATTTCTTTTGAGAAGTATGACTCTTTAACAGTAGTTACTTTTGCAGTGAATGACTCTTCACTTTCAAAATCAACTGTTTCAAGAAGGCCTTTTAACTTCTCCGCTTGGGTGTCTGCTAGGTCACGAGAAGCTTCAGCGATGATTGACTCACGCTTGTAAGTTTCTAGTTCTTCAGCAAGTGAAATTGCGTCACCTGTAGTAGTGTTTAGTTTTTCTTCTAACTCGTCTACCTGTGATGCTAGTTCGTCAACTAGGTCTACCTTAGACTCTGGAACGTCAATGTAAGACTCTACGAATAGGTCTTTCATCTTGTCCATGAACCCTTCAGCGATTTCGGTACGAAGACCGGAGTGGATCGCTAACTTGTTCTCTTCCATCCAAGATTCAACTACATAGTTTAGGTAAGAATCGACTTTACCGACTAGGTCAGTTTTAATCGAATCGACTTCTTCAGCAAGTTCTTCGGTGTATTGCTCTTCGAGACGTGTAACTTCTTCGGACAACTTAGTCTTAACAGCTGCTTCGAAAATTACTGATGTCTTTTCCTTGAACTCTTCCGATAGTGTTGCTTCGCCTTCAACGATAGCTGCAAGTTCAGACTGAGTGTCAGTCTCTTCCGCAATTACGTCTTCTAGGTCAGTACCTTCCATCATTTTAGAATAGGCTGCCGTTAGGTCGCCTTTTTTCATTTTATTTAAGGACTGGTACATCGCATTGATCATACCTGCCTTAGTTTTCGGTAATGAAGCTTTAGAAGTTGCTTTAGCTGCTTTGTCTACGGACGCGATTGACTCTGGTTCAGATACTTCCTGACCATCTGTCTTCATGCCTTTAGCTGCAGGAGCTTGTGCTTCTTCGAGAGTTTCCTCCACGATTTCGTTAGTTTCAACATCTGTATCGCGGATTTCAGCTTCGACTTTTTTATTAAGATCAGTCATAGATGACTCCTTATAGTTTAGATTTGATTAACGAGAGGAAATTCTTGAATTCCCGAATTTGCACTTCTGGACGAATTGCTATCGGTGCTTGCTTGATTTCAGTCTCTATCTCTTCAATGACTTGAGGTTGCAGAATTCCATTATTCCATACCCAGTCGACACCTTCCATAATCCCATTAACGAAAGCTTCAGGTGCACTTGGATCCTGTACAATATCTACAGTACTAAGAATAAAGTCTTCTTTGACGTACATGACGCCATTTTTGCTCTCAAGACTTCCCATACCACGAGTTGACACGCCTAATTGGACACCACCTTCTAAGAGACCTTTTACGATCTTGCCCATAGGAGTGTCTAATATTTGTGCTTTTCCTACCACATCATTGCCTTCTAATTTGAGGTCAGTGATGAGGTGAGAAACTTTATCCAAGTTAACTGTAGGGCCTTCAGGGTGATTCAACTCACCTACAGCACGCTTCTTGCTAACTTGGTCTTCAACGTACTTATTTACCGCAGACTCCATAATGGCCTTTGGGTAGATTCGTCCGTTTCTATTCTTTTTGTCTGCTTGCGCAAATACACCTTCAATAATGTAACTCTTCTCACCATTATCTTTAGCTTCTACAATGCACTGTACATCGTTTTCTACGTATTCGCTAATCAGTTTCATTTTATTTACCTAAGTCTTTGAGGACTTGTTTCGCGGTTGATTCCGCTTCTTTCTGTGACTTAAACGTATCAACAGAATCACCATCAATAGATAGGTGAAACCCTTTGTCCGTTTTTGTGATAACTACAGGGTATTTAGACATCTTCTTATTGAAGACAATCTTGTCCTTGGATTCCCGCAAATGTTTAAATGTTTTCACAATTAGTCCTCGTTTAGGAGTATTTATACAAAAAAGTATTTATAGTGAATATTTATTCAACTTCGGCCGTAAATTCTTCTTCTTCGACCTCATTGTCCAATATAGCATCTACTTCTTCGTCTTCCATTTCCATCTCAACGGGGTCTATACCGTTGAATATCTGGTCTGCGACAGCTACTTTTTCTGCGTCCAGAGACTGTTGTACTTTGTCCCCTAGGATGTCATTAAATAACTCCTCTGCACTGTTGAAGTTGCCGCCCTGTAGAGCATTAACTAGGTCTAGTGTAGGGTTTGTTTCCAATTCTAAATCACTCATTATTAAACTTCCTCTTCTTCGTCTCCGCCATTATCATTTTCGGCTTCAACTTGTTTAGACATGTCTTCGATGTCTTCATCATCAAACATCATTACGTTTTTCATTACCCACTCACGTGAGAAATATTCACCAACATAAGCAGAGATTTGATCCATAGTCTGCAAACGTTCACGCAGAAGTTCTGCGTCTTTCATTTCAGTGAAGTGATTGTCTCTACTGAAATCTACTTGGATGTCCGACTTCCAAGTTTCCCAATCTTGTTCTGTACAAACACCTTTAAGAAGAAGTTGTTTCTTCAAGATACCGATGAACAAGTGGGAGAACTTTTTACGTAGACGGTCAATGAACTTTTGGAACTTGACTTCGTCACGGTTAATCTCAGTGGTTCTTCCTAGAGAGAACTGAGACTCTTGTTCCAAACGGTTTAATGGAACATTCAATGAACGATACAACTTCTTTTGGAAGTAAATGATATCGTCTATCTGTCCCAAGTTCTCACCGCCAGGTAGAGTACTTATCTCTGTGCCACGGCCGCCTTCTCGACGAGGTAACCAGAAGTCTTCGAGCATGGACATGTGTTTGCGGTCATCTTTGATTTCACCGCTGTTGGCATCATAAACGATTTTGTTACGATACCGAGACATAATGTCTTTTAGATGTTGTTCCGCCTTACCCTTCGGTAAGTTACCCACGTCAATATAGAAGATACGACGTTCAGGTGCACGTGCCATACGATAGATGACCAGTGAGTCTTCCATCATACGTAATTGGTTTACGGGTTTCATTGCCTTCTGTAGATACGACAGCACACGTTTCTTACTGGAATCTAGAAGGCCTGAAGTGACATACGAAACAGAATCTGGTGACAACTTGATACCGTTATTCGCACCAGCGCGTTCCTGATAGACATAAAAGTCGTTAGTCTTGTCAACAACCTTTGCACCTGTCTTAGGATCTTTTTTGTATTTCACTTCCTTTACTTTACGAATCTTGGTCGCGTCAACAGGTCGGCATTCTAAGATGCCTGCTTTGAGGTTGGATTCGTTAACTACTAGGTGATGATATATTCTTCCGTCAACATACCATGAACGGAACATGTCATGACCATACTCTTCGAAGTTCAACATGGCGACAACGCCATCGAACTCTTCGGTAATAGTCTTTTTGATTTTGTCTGGAGCCTCAACCTTATCTAGGTTGATGCTGATAGAACTTTCTAGTTCTGAGGAAACGATTGACTCGTTGATGATATCTTCGATTGCAGCATCACACTCTGGGTGTTCTGCCATGTTTCGATATTTTTTGATTAACTCTTGGTTATCCTTCGCGCCAGTGCCTTCCATATCGACATACTGACCAAAGTAAGAACCTGATGCAGTAACATACCCAGCACCATCTTCATCCACTTTAGGGACAATAGAAGTCGCTTTCTCGCTTTCTTGATTTGCCTTCTGAACTCGTTTTAGTTCGAATCCAAACGCCTTAAACAAATTGTTATCTGCCATAATATCCTCTTACCTAATAAAAAGGGGTGGAGAACCACCCCCATTCATATACTTATAATACCATTAACTAGTGGTATCTGACTCCCAATATTGAACTTGGAATTCTACTGTATACTCTTCGATAGCGTCCACACTATCGTAACTTACATCGATTGCCGCAACGTTTGTTGGGAAACAACCACGGAAGTTATAAGTCTTCAATATTGAACCGTCTTTATCTAATTGTTCAACGATGAGGTCTGCTTGGTAAGCAACAGGGTTAGTGATACCCGTGTTAGCGCTGTGACCATTCATACCGTTCATCCACTTTTCCATGGCGTTACGTGTATTGAAGTCGGTATCGTTCAAGATAGTAACTGTCCAAGGTTCGAATGTACGATCCCCGGCTAGTTTCAATTGTCGACCACGAAAAGGAACTTCAATAACATTCATGATTGATGCTGGCAATTGCGCAGTCTTACACAAAAAAGATGTTAGTTCCACATCTCCACCGGCATACGCAGGGAAGTTAACAGTTGCACGAAATAGATTTGGACGTGCACCGCCACCTTTTAGTTTTGCTTTAAAATCGTCTACTCTTAATGACATGATTATTCCCCTTATACTGTGCCGACTACTTCTTCAAACTCAACACCTGATCTTACAGCTACGAAGTTTAGAGTTACGTAGTTGATTGAACGTGCTGGCTTGATGAAGCAAGTTGCGATGAATTCGTTGCGGTCGACAACTTCTGCGGTGTTGTTTGTTTCGTCACAAACAACGCGGAAGTCGGTGATGCCGCGCCGACCTTGAATTTCCCGTAGGAATGGTTCTACAATATTTACGAACTCTGCACGAGTAAACTCGTCGTTGAATTCGAACATTACGTTTTCGCCTGCTTCACTAATTGCTCTTTCGATAACTAGGAATAGTCTGCGTACGTTGATACGGTCGAATGCAGATGGACGCGATTGGTGAGTCTTGTCACCATATAACATTACACCTTGGCCTGGGATACTTACAATTGGATTGATTCCATTCTTGTAAAGTTTATCACGCTCTGTCTTACTAGGATTAATCAATAGTTCAGTAACACCTACGTATTGACCACGTCTAGAACCCGCTGGTGAGAACCAAGGAGCAGAGACTGCATCGGCAGCTGCCATAACGCCTGCTGTTGAAGATGCTGCTGGGATAAACTCGTACTTATCTTCGTATTTGTTATAGACCTTAAACCAGTTTCCATCAACAATTAAGTAAGATGAATCTTGATTAAGAGTAGTCTTGATGTATGTTACCATACTATCAACATTACCTGATGTTGGGGAAATTACCGCAACGCAGTCTTTTCGAGATGTAGCGATTTCAACAAGCTTCTGGTGAATAGTTTGTGCTGAATCCTGACCACCAGCTGGTTGGATAAGGAAATCAATCTGGATAGCTTCTTTGTTTAAGAAAGCATCGTATGCATTCACGTAATCTACTACGGTTTCATTTAGAGTTCCGTCAGAACCGCCTATCAATGTTACTGTTCCTGCCGCTGGTACACCAGTAGAGGTGACCCAAGAGGAAGATTTATTGATAACTTCTGTAACGAAATTATTAGAACCGTTTGGATTTTTAGCATTAGGGTCAGTGGAAACGAATTCGTATGTTTCGACAACTTCTCCTAGTGCGGACGATGAAACATATCCGAGAGAAACTACAATGTGAAGTTCATCACCTACTGGAGGAGATGTGAAGAAACCTTCAAATTCCCAAGCAGCGAAAGTTGATGAATCTGCTACGGATACAGAAATTGTATTACCGAGAGTACCAAAATACTTTGCTTCGAAAGCACCGATTGTTGCTTTTCTGTAGCCTGGGTACGCTGGAGTTACTTCAGTTCCATCAGAATCTAGGACTGCTGGAATGTCTGGTCGGTCTGCGCGAACTATAAATGCGCTTGAAGAATATTTTAGGAAGTACGAGGCAGAAAGAAAATCTCCTGCATACGCATCTCCTGCTAGTGGGGATCCAAAAGTAGACGCCAACTCGGTTTCATTACCGATTAAGATTGGTGTGTTCAGTGGGCCCCAATTAAAGTCGCCTGCGAGTGCGCCAGTAGTGGAAGTGACAGCAGGTACGATACCTGTCAAATCAATTTCTCTTACTGTTACTGCCGGAGACTCTGAAGATAAGAGAGTCATGATAGTGTCCTTTTAGTTAAGGTATAATAAGTTAGTCATAATACGGAGTTTTCTTTCAATGTATCTATTTATACTTTTAGTAAATTTACCAATTATCGGGTTCATATGTCGCCCAATCCATACTGTATGGGTCACTCAAATCTGCAGCGGGAACATAGTCTGAACCATCATCGATGATTCCGAAAGGGGGTAAATCGTCCTCTATCTCCTTCATACGTTGGTCAAACAACATCTGCTTGATATTGACATTGGTCATGTCACCAAAAGATTGTGTCCCCACAAAGTAACCGAACATGACTAAATTCATCATTAAGTCGTCATGGTTACCGTCAGAGGCTTCGTATGATGTTCCTTTGGAAACAAAGGTGGACACTTCCATAATAGTGTTTTCATCAACAATATCGAGTTTATGGTTCTCGATGATATCCTTGATTGAGGAACATCCCATCCTTTTTACTTTTCTGTCCATGCGGATACCGATAGCATCTGCTTTGATTGCAGACTCTAGGTGAATGTTCTCATATTCCAAATCTTGATATAGGCCCACGCACACGACCATACCTTGGTCATTGTTCTCAATAACAACATACGCTTCGTTATATACGTTAGCATATTTGTAAATCATGTTTGGATATAATATTGGGGATATCCTGTTGTTCCTGTACACACATACCTGTTTAAACGGTTGCACCGAAACATCGATTATGTTAAATGTTGAATAATCCTGTCCTCGACCTTGACAGACATCGACAGTCATGATATACTGATGCTCTAGTATCGGTTCTTCATAAACTAATAAGTCCCCACCTTCTAGTCTACGTTTTGGTTCTCTAGCACGTAAGTCAAGAAGCACTTGACCCTCAATAAGAGTATTACCAGTACCAAAGAAAGTATTACCAAACTCTTGGTCAAACTGCAACTGTGACGTATTTGCAATCGTCTGAGCTTTCCACTTCTCATCTCTGCCAGGCACATCCCACCAGTCTACACGGAAGGGTTTATACTCATTAACCTTCTGTACCGCACCTTCCCATATCTTCTGATATGTGTTACCAATACCGTTCGCAGTACTTGTTATGATAACTTTTGTATCTTTACCAGATGAGATTACTGGGTATGTTGATGTGTAGAACTCTGCCGCATTCTCTACGAAAGCAAACTCATCTAGGAACAGTAGGTTAACCGACATACCACGAATAGACGAACCGGAGGTCGCTGCAGCGATGATACGCGAGTTATTGGAGAACTCTATAGACCCTTTGTTGAGTGCCTTACATCCCGGCTGGAGAAAGAATGGAAGGTTCTCTAACATCAAGGTTACACGTGAAAGCATCTCACGCGCAGTTGCACCTTTGTTAGCAAGGATTGCAATTGTCTTCTCTGGATGAAACAGGGAATACCATAAAAGGTATCCCACGGATGAAATAGACTTACCTGACTGTCGACATGCGAGAACGATAGAGAATCTATTATCATTGAAATGTTCGAACATCTCTTCCTGATAATCATACAACTTGAATGGTACTAGACCTTTATCTAGGTGCACAACCTTAACATACTTCCTACAGAAATATGCGGGATCTTTCATACACTTTTGATATTCCCTGAGTTTCTTTTTGTCCCAATCCTCGGAAACGCCGTCACGTTTAACCTGTGGGTTTCCGAGATAACTGTTCTTGGTATATGAACTCATCTTATGAAGACCTGTAGAGACTTTCTTTTAGGAGCATCATGTCTTGTTGCTGTAACGGCATGAATTATCTTACCTTTTTGAAATACCGCCATACCTAAATCTGGTCTAATAGCCGTGGTCAGTTTGTCACCGTCCAATCGGAAAACAAAATATCCACCGTAGTTATCGTTCCAGTTATCGTTTAAGTAGAATGATGCAGATGCTGAATATGCACGGTCAGTGTGCCAGTTCAGAGCAAACTCCCCTTCACCCTCATAATACATTACAAGATAGTCTTCATAATTGTTGCTAGACCCAATCGTAGAAATGCACTTGTCCGCTAACAGTTTGACCAAGGAGGGGTCTGATACTGGGTGTGTATTAGTATAACCACCCACACCATCTATCAACTCTTTTGGCCAAGAGTCGTTCCTTAGTGGTGTTGGGGACAATTCGACATTTTTATTCATGTGCGATATAATTCTCTTATATTCCGCATCGGTGAATGTATCGTCTGTTATCTTTACCAACTGGGTTTTATTTTTCCTACGTGATATTATCTTCATCATCATCGCTTTGATCAATAGTTTTTTCATCTCCCAACAGCATACGCTGAAGGTCTGTAGTGGAACCAACGAATAGATTATTAGTAGTTGAAGATTCTGGAGGTTTGTCTTCTTTGGTAAGCTCTTTCTGCTTTTTGTTGAGATCCATCAGTTTATCGTTGACATCTGCGATGCCTTTAATCATACCAGATAGAACCTCAAACGCACGAGGATGTTCACTCTCACGTGCGACTTCAATCATGAGTTCTAGGGACTCACGACCTTTCTCAATTAGGTCATAGTATGTATCACGAGAATATTCATAGTCTTGTTCATGCACAAAATTCCGTTTCTGCTCATCATCGAGGATGGCAGGCGGGTTGCTCGAATCATTCATAATGTATTTCCTAATTATTCTGGGAAAATTATCTCGGTGTTGAAACCGTAATCACCGTCCGGACTTACGTCTATAGGGTCTGGAGTGGTATTTATGGTTTCTATAAGAAGCTCTTCTCCCTCGGTCTCTGTCAAAAAGTTTAGGTTTGTATTGACTTCACGAATCACCGGCCCTTTGAGTTCTGGCCCATAGAAGTTAACTTTCATCTCGAAAGTGAGAGTATATATGATGGTGCGTCTTTGTTCTACAGGGCCTTCGAAGTCATCTTGAAAATCTAATCCCGTCAATACTATTGGCACATCTTCTTTAATGCTTGGTTCATCCGCAAAAGGTTTGACAGTCAAGGTATATTGAGGAGCAAAATATGGTAAGATTTGTTCTACTACTTGTAGAGCATCATCCTGAGACTTTGCATAAACTGACAAAGAGAACCCGACATTATACGGAACACCAACGTAAGTTTTTCGTTGAACCGTATTGTCTGTGGTGACAACATTAGTGAAACTGTTCACTTTAGGTAATTGACGTGTTGCGTCATATGCAATAGAGTTTATCTCGAACGACATACGTGGAAGTTTAATAGCAACTCTGCGTTCTGCTTCCTCTCCGTTAGACATTTCTTCTAACCGCTCTATGAAAGACCTTTTAGGTGCATATGATAGAGGCACCTTGACCTGTGATAACACCTTACCCGCTGAGTCTGTTCTCAAAACATGTAAGTTATTAAACATTGAACCGAACACTGCAACGCAAGTGCGGACACGTTTATGATAAAAGTGACTTCCCATCATTATGATATGTCTCCGAATGGATTGGACTCAGAGAAGTCCACAAAATCATTAGCGAAATCATCAAACACTTTATTCTGTGAAAGTGGTTGGATTTCATTTACACCTTCGTCCAAAGATGCTGGAGTGAGGGATGCGTTATTTCCTACGACTGCTCGGTCTGTTGACCAAACATGATAATTACCGTCATCAGCTCCAGTGTGTGCAATTTTGAGCAAACGAGTTTCGCTGTTGAAGTAGGTAACCTCACCTTCGAGAACATAATCGTCAAACGTCTGAGTTACGGTTTCGCCTGGCGTATAGTAGGATTCACTTCCCGACGACTCCATAATAAGTTCGTATTGGAATGCGTGTTCTTCTTCAACCCTGTCGATAGCATCTATGTTAGTATCAAAGTCTTCGTCCGAGAACTCGAATAACTCACACTGCATACGGAACTGAGGTAGTTGGGATAACTGATAGAAAGGAGACTCGGTCTCAACCTTCTTGACCTCGAATAGAGATTCGGACAACGGAAGATAGATTACATCACCCTCTCTTGGTCGGAACTGATTGTCCGCAAGACGGTCACCGACTAGTTCTCTCCATCGTCGGCGAGCAATAACAAAGGTCGCTTGGTCTCGGAGTTCGATACCAAACTTAGTGAACAGGTCTCCTTCACCGTCAAAGGATTCAGTGTTTTCAATATACACTTCTACTTTATAGGCATCAGAGAACTGGGACTGGATACTGTCTAGGAAGATTTCTTCTCTTTCAACAATCTCTCTCGGCAGGTAATATACATCCTGTCCATAGAATTGGATTGCTTCAATCAGAATGTCTTCGTAAAGATTCTGCTCCGGTCTGTGTTTTGTACTAATATATGGATTGGTAGCCATCACTTACCCCATGAAGAACATAGGCCCTTCATCTTCTTCGTTACGGAATTTTTCCATGAGTCTCTCAATGTCCGCAAGGGCATCTTCATAGATTAAACGTGCGTTGACCGTAACACCGCCAGGCAATGTCATACCGTCAAATTTAATTAGGTTGGTACCCCACTGACGTTTAATCAGTGCGGTTGCATATTCTTTTAAAAACTTGTGATTCCAGAGAGAGTTGTATTCGGTTATACCACTATCTGGGTCACGTATGGCATAAACTTCAAATATTATAAAGTCATCTACATTTAGATTATTTTTAGAAATATGTAGGTTTATACGATTATACTGTCGGTCAAATGTAATTTGTGGATAACCACCCAGTTTCATGTCGAGTAGAGATAGCTGTTGTTGCATTTGTTCGTAATGTGCAAGATCTCCTAGTAGACCACCACCATTAGCAAAGTCACTAATAGTGTGGGACATGAACTGCCACGAGTCACTGAACCACCCCGAATGTGCATTACTAAAACTCATCGGTATCATGCGAACTACTGCGGTGAGATCCAAGTCATCACTGAAGTCCACATATTGATTATCGACATCTGTCTGAGTCAATTGATGTTTCAGGTAGTATCTCTTAGACCCGTCCGGATGATTTTCACGAAACCACTGTAACGCCTCGTCTATACGATCGTCTAGTTGTTCTTCGTCTATATTGACTTCAACTACCGGATGCCCCAAGGCACGTAGGCAGTAATCTATCAATTCTTCTCTACTTGTTGAATACATGACTATAGTCCAATATTGGTTACGTACTATTTATACGTTTATTTATATTAAAATTAAATATAAAAAAAGGGGGAACCGAAGTCCCCCCTTATATCTTGGTAAAAACCTAGATTAGTTAACGATAGTGCCGTTTACATCGTAGATGTCAATACGGTAGTGTGAACCACCTTGACCTTCTAGTTTAGTAGTATCATCCGACACAACAGCTTCAGCAACACGTAGTGATTGTTCTGCTTCCACTTCATCAACTGCAATCTCGCCAGTCGCTTGTAGTTTAGTATCATTGATACACAAACCACCAGTTAGTGCAGTTTTAACACGTTCTTCAGTCCAGTACTTATTGATGTCACCTTCTGGAATATTATCAGTAGTGCGACCTTCCAAATCTGTCAATCGAGTACCGTGGCCACCAACTACACCTGTTAGAGTGCTGTCAGCATTCTGGAACTCAGTAACGATTTCTGCAAGAGAGTTTAGTGCAGCAGAGTCAGTGTTAGACAAGATGTTAGAAATCTGAGTCTGTAGACCAGATTCCGCAGATGTTGCACGAGTTTCTTCGGCAGCGATTGCACTTGTAACATCAGAACTAATACCAGTTAGACCAGAACCATCACCGATGAACGATGGTGCAGTAACAGGAGCACCAAATGACCAATCAGAATCTGAAGAGTAAGACAAAGTACCATCTTCAGAGGTCTTGATTTCGATACCATTGTCACCAGTAGGAGTAGCACTAGTACCTAACGCAATTGACTTTGCGCCAGCAGCATTAGCAGCGTCACCGATTGCAATACCACCATCGGTATTTGCAACAGTGTTTCTACCAACTCTAAGTGACTTAGAACCTCGACCAATCTCCAAGTCTAATGGAGTTTGAACTTCCTGTTCGATAGCAGCATCAATTGCAGCACCAAGCTCGGACTTATCAGAATCAAGTCTCGCACCTAACGTACCAATTGCAGTGTCGAGTTCAGACTTATCAGAATCAAGTCTTAGACCAAGTGCAGCATCACCAGCGCCACGTGCATTCTCTTCAGCGCTTAAGTCCGATTCAAGTGCAGTGAGGTTGTTCTCAGCAGTAGTCAATCGACCTTCGTTACCATCAACACCAGAGTCAACATAGTCTTTGGTAGCGAATACTGAAGTATCAACACCATAAGAAACAACACTTGTTGTTGGAGCTGTAGCAAGAATAGGAGGGTGAGCTCCAGTCGTCGCTTCATCCATATCAATGATAGTTGAACCGGAAACCGTGAAAAAGTTATAGGTGTCTATTTCGAACCTTGAACCATTGTAGGTTTCTAGTGTATTTACAGTTTCACCAGTCAGAATGTTGTAGATAATTAGACCTACATAACGGGTTTGTCCGTCACTAGACATGTGACCAGTAGGAACAAATAACATATCTCCAGACAACGCAAGACCAGCTTTACCAAGACCTTTTGAATTATTCACGACTTGCCAAGGAGTACTGCTTTCCTCTACAAATGAACGTATGAAACTACCATCATCAGGATTATGGACGTGTGCACGGTTTGTACCATCTGTATCTTGAGTCCGGAATACTACATACTTGTCACTTACAGCGATACCATTAGCATACATGTTGGTGTCGTTACTAGGGCCATGAATGGTAGTACTGAATACAGTCCCTGCAAGACCATAAGCACCGGAAGTTTTCAGTATAGTAACACCCTGATTCGTCTGGCCAGTCGTACCACCAGTTACAAGGTAACCACCACCGAAGTCTACTTCATCCGGAGTTCCCATAGGATCATAAGAGTATAACTCAGCCCAATCGGAGATGTTGTGAACTTTAACAGTGTCAATTGCGCTCCAACTTGACCCATAAACCGCGATTGCTCTAGTATCATCTACAACAAAAACTCTGCGTATAGTAGGGTCAGTGATAGTCGTAACTAAACCGTGGTCTGCTTGGGCAATATTTCTTATATCATAGATTTTACTATACTGTAGATTATCATTACTGCCTCTAGTAAACGCAATGTGGTTGCCATTGATAGAGAGATAAGATAACCAAGGATGGTTTAGTGCTGGGTAATCATCAAATGACCAAGACTTGACCAGTGTACCATCTAATAGATGCAAGGCGATAATAATTTCACGGCCGCCAGATTTTTCCATCAGAAGAGTCACGAAATGGGTGTCCGAAGCATCCACAGCCTTGATCTCGTTGGCGCCAGAATATAACTCATCTACACCAGTTATCGCAACAAAGTCTGATGGAGTTAATGAAGACCAGTCCACTACAGAAGAAGATACTTCCGCAATACCATTACCCAAATCAGACGGCTGTATAGCACTTTCAGCAGTTTGCTTGATTGGTTCCATTCGAATATCAACTTCAGCTATACCAACTTTAGATGCGATAGATGCAGCAGTTGCATCAGCGTCTGCTTTAGTTGCGATAGATGCAGTAACAGTAGATGCAAAGTTCGCGTCATCGCCCAGTGCAGCTGCTAGTTCGTTAAGAGTATCTAACGAAGCAGGGGCAGCATCAATAGTATCAGCGATTGCTTGTGTTGCGGCAGTTCCAGCAGCAGCGATTGCGGCAGCCTGTGCAGCGTCTGCTTTGGCAGTTGCATCAGCAGCTGCGGTTGCTTCAGCGGCAGCCTGTGCAGCATTTGCTTTGGCAGTTGCATCAGCAGCTGCGGTTGCTTCAGCGGCAGCCTGTGC
>Ga0196903_1000083_pt1 | contig 15683 bp, 17 predicted proteins | sample CB_VirMetaG_2_FD_169097 | JGI IMG/M metagenome (GOLD analysis project Ga0196903, IMG submission 169097) | Freshwater to marine saline gradient viral communities from Chesapeake Bay - CB_1504_2 Viral MetaG (v3) (version 3) | ecosystem: Environmental > Aquatic > Marine > Coastal | place: USA... | reverse complement strand
GATTTTTGTATAACATCATCATTATTAAATGATACAAAAGGTTTAAAAGATAGTTGCATTTTTAGTTTGAATGTGAAGGCGACACAAGAACTTTATGAAATGGTTATGAAACAACAGGAAGAAATTGATTTATTAAAAAAAGAAATATCTAAGCTAACTATATAATGTTGTCATCATACCTTTTCAAAAAGGGCGTAGGATACGTACACAGTCTTTTTACAAAGAAGAAACCAAAGAAAGATTTGCTGACGGAGGGTGATGTAGACCTTCATGCTGTCATTAAAAGTTCATATGGCAAGGAAGCAGATCAAGAAAAATTCGCAAAGGATTATAATTATATTTTCGACAAAGAATTATCCAATGATAATCAACAAGTGTATTTTAATCCTGAAAATAAACACCTCATGTTTAGCGTCACTGGAACGCACAACCTCAAAGACATCGGTACGGATTTCAAATTAATGACTGGCGGTTTAAAGCAAACCAAAAGATTTAAGGAGGCTGAAGATACATTTGCCAAAGCTAAATCAAAGTATGAACCCTCATCTACAACTGCGGTAGGCCACTCGTTAGGTGGAGCCATCACGGCGAAACTCAATGCTGATAAGATAGTCACGTATAACAAAGGAATGGAACTTGGAGGCAAGACACGTAAACGTGAGACTGCAGTGAGGAGTACGGGAGATATTATATCTGCTTTGGGAATGGGTAATAAACACATGACAACAATATCAGGGGGGAATCTAACTGACCCTTCAACTTGGTTACGCAGTCACAATAGTGACGTATTAAAAAATAGAGGTCTAATGGTACCAATATAATATAATAATTATACATAAATGTTAAATATTATGTATAATTAGACAAAAATGACACTAAATAAGTAATTAAAATATTTTAATACATCATATTCTATATTATTTAGTATAATTAAACAATAAATACATATAATTATAGGTTTTATGGATTTATTTAGCAGATTATTTTGTTTTCATATAATATAGTATGGCTAATACTGGAAATATCTATGCACTTCTTGACAACACTAATGGACAGGTTTATTTTGGATCAACTATACATTCATTAAACAAACGATTGAATGGTCACAAGAGTTGCTATAAGAAATATTTGGAAGGTAAACATGGATACCTTACATCGTTTGAGATTATTTGTAATGACGATTATAATATTCACCCTATCGAAGTTGTACATTACGACACTGTAGATCAATTGCTTATGCGTGAACGATTTTACATTGAGCAAATAGATTGTGTCAATTACAATATACCTACACGTACACAAGCTGAAAGACATGCTGCCAATCCGCAACCGCAACGTGATAGAGTTAAACATTATTATTATGAAAACAAAGAGAAAGTATTAGAACGACAGAAGAAACAAAAAGCCGAGAAATACACTTGCGAGTGTGGTATGGTTTTATCTAATGGGTCGAGATCTAGACATGTCAAATCACAATTCCATATTAACTATGAAAGGTGAATTATATAATATTTTAATGTATTTATATATTATATGTCTTTGAAAGAAGAATTAAAAAGCAAGAAACCAAACTTGAGTGACTTATCTTTAACAGCATACGCATCTACATTACGCAATTTGTACAAGAAGGTTTTTGATGACCAACCTATACGTCTCAAAAATTTTGATGACACAGATAAGATACTTGGCTATCTTAAAGATATTGAACCGTCAAAACGTAAATCAATATTATCCGCTTTAGTATCAATGACGGGCAATGATGAGTATCGTGAAATGATGAGAAAAGATATTAACACGTATAATGAATTTGTTAAGACTCAAAAGAAAAGCGACAAACAAGCAGAAAACTGGGTAGACAAAGATGAAATCAATAAAGTTTATAATGAGGTTTTAGAAAAAAGTAAATTGTTATATAAAAAAAACAAACATTCCATGAAAGAATTACAAGACATTCAAAACCATGTTATATTAGCATTGACCACTGGGAAATATATTCCACCACGACGTCTTTTAGATTATACAGAATTCAAAATTAATGGGGATATTAATAAAAAAGTCGATAACTATTATGACAAGGGGACATTAGTATTTAACCGATTTAAAGGCTCGACCGAAAAAGACCAACAACGAATCAATGCTCCAAAAGGATTACAGTCCATACTTTCAAAATGGATTAAACTCAACCCGACTGATCATTTGCTTTTTGACAATCAAAGCGGTAAACTAACTAACACTCAACTAACACAAAGATTAAATAAAATATTCCGTGATACAGATGCCAAGAATGTTTCTGTGAACAGCCTACGTCACACCTATTTAACAGACAAATACGCTAACACAATTGAACAGAACAAAGAAATTAAAAAAACTATGAAAGAAATGGGCAGTTCGATTGACCAACTCAAAAACTATGTTAAAGACGATGAATAAAATATTTGCTTATTCTATATGCAAGAAAGTGAACAGGTGTTTTTCATCACGGTCGCAAGTATGGGCGTTGCTTTGATATTAGCAGTTTTTAAGTTCGCATACAAAAGCAAATGTGAGGAAGTCGACGTTTGTTGTATTCATATTAAAAGAAATGTACAAGCTGAAATCAAATATGATATAGAACACCCTGCCGACGATGATGATGAAACAGAAAAAAATAAAGTATAATTATATATGCGTGTTTATATAATTATGTTCTATAAATATATAGTATGCCGTTTCAAATTTTGAAAAGGGGGAAAGTATTTATTTTGAAATCACCAACCCGTGAATATAAACACAAGACTTTAGCCAAAGCCAGAGCACAAAAGCGATTGCTAGAAGATAAAGATTTGAAACAGAAACAATCTCAAAAACAAACTGTCAAACAAGTTGTTACTATTAATGTTAATCAAGCCAGAGCCAAACGAGGTTCTACCGTTACACGACAAATTGCCAGACCAGATAAGATGGCGGAACCTCGTGTCATGATGCTAAATGCCTCTGTTCCAACTGCCGAAGCCATTGCTTTTCAAATACACGCAATGAACCGTCTATCGTCTGCCCCAAAAACTGATATATTTGATAGACCTGTAGCTCCTCCTCCGTCACTCACACCATTATCATCTGGTACCGAACCAGTTCCAACATTACGACCAGAAACACTTTCATATAGTGAGTATGATTTTGATCCAAGAACTCAGTTCATTATTCCAGAGGATCAACAAACTCAACCTCAACCTATTGTCGAGAGTCCTAGTGATTCATATGGCGATATGAGGGTTATTGAATTAAAAGCAGAATTGAGATCACGAGGTCTACCAATATCTGGCAAAAAAGCGGATTTGATTGACAGACTTCGTCAACATGACAGATAAATTATTTTATTGTATTAATATATAATATGTACGAAATAACTGATTGGACAAAGAAACGGGCGAAGGAACTTGGATATAAAGTTAAACCCTCATCTAACCCGAAAAAGAAAATCGACGTTTACAAAGATTCTAAAAAAATAGGAACGGTAGGACAAAAATCATACGGCGATTACGGTACATATTTGAAATCAAAAGGCAAGTCGTTTGCCGACGATAAAAGAAAGGGTTATTTAGCCAGAACAAAATGGTGTGATAAACCAAACTCTAACTGTCGTCTAGCTAGAGATTTGCTTTGGTAATGATATATAATTTATACATTATATATCATACTGTTACAATGAATTTTCTATATTTAAATGGATACGCAGAATCATGTTCATATCTATAATCTAAATTGAAAAACCGACACAGATGTCGTAGTAGTGTTATAAAACTCACATATGTAAATTCACGTTCAATATACATTTGTTTACTTTTATAATAATAAGTACCTAAAACCATCAGCCATGTTTTGTCATAATTTTTATATTTGATTTTCTTATATGTTTCATAATCCATTTCGTATATATTATTATTTTCTATTCCATATGCCAAAATATTCATTAAAATCTGTATTGGCGGTTTTCTTACAAATAACTGTGTCATATATTAATAGGATATTTATTTAAGTACGACAAGTACGTTCTGGCTAGGCGTATACTTGAGCAGTAGATCATAATTGAACACTTGCACGACATTTGCGGAAACATTAGTGGCTGCTCCATCGATGGAAAGGTCAAGACTGATGTTGCTGTTTTGAGATGACACTCCTGTGAGCATGTATGACTTTCCAGCAAGACGTTCGCAATTCACACCAAAATAACACTTACCTAGATCCTTAATATCACCAGCAGCATAAGCAGAGTTAATAGTTCTAAAGTTATTGGTAGAAAGTGAGCATGATACCTCTGGTGAAACACTGGTTCCATGAATAGCCTCTAGGTACTCCAAAACAGCATTAGACTCATGTTGTGTCATATCTATTCTTTGTGTTGGGAATTGACGACCAGCAACAGTCCAGCCAATAGTACCAGCTCCGTTTGTGATGTTAAAAGAAGCAAAGTTTTTGTAAGTGGTGGATTTACAGAACAAACACCATAGACTCTTGATGCTAGATAATGAGTTACTGAAAGGAATATTTTGGTTTCCGCTGGATCCAGCAGCGATATTCGCAACACTAGAAGCATAAGATTGAGACTTGAAATAAATATCTCCAGCTCCATCGACTTGGCTCATGATGACAGCGTCCATTTCTGGTGGAAAGGAAACAGCCTTGTAGTGAAGTTCACAGGCATCAACGCTAAATAAAGTCAATGAGGTTGTAGAACCGTCAACGTCCTTAATTGCGAAGTTGGCGAGGTCAGCAAGAGTTAAGTAAATCAAATATTGAGCAGATGCTAATGGAATGTACTTTTCAGCTGATGTCAAACAGTTCATCAATGGAATGGACACTTCGATGATATTTTCACCAGTTCCCGCGACAACACCAAACGAATCGACATCATTTGCTTCGTTAGCAGTAAATTTGGTTCCAAATGGCTTGGACATACCCATTTTCTGTGCGACATTGAGCTTGGAATGAAGCAAGGCGTTGACAACAGCTCCATAATTGTTGATATCTTCTAAACTAGAACTATTTCCCATCACGGTCGATCGGTCAATAATACTGGCGGCTGGAATTCCAAGCAAACTGTTATCGTCCGCTCCGTGAGCAGTGACACGGATACGGCAAGTGAAATAAAGTGAATCGTTAATTAAATACGTTCCTTTGTTGTTGACCATAGCAAACTGAATGGTCTGGTTTGAGCCAAATGAAGACCCATTTAATGCTCTGGAAACATAAGTTTGCTGGGTCACTTGAGATGGCAAAGATACGAGCGAATAATCAACCTCCTTTGGAAGAACGGACATTTATATATTGGTATTAGATTTTATTTTTCTAGCAATAAATCTAAATCCGCATTACCAGTTTTACCTTCTTCTTTTTCATCGGGTTTTGTTTCTTTTTGTTTTGTTTGGACTTTTGGCAAAAATGTGTTCATATCCATTTTTAACGTTTTACCACGAAATCGTCTAAAGACACGGATCTGTAATGTCATTGACCAATCAATATTATTAAGCTCGAGAAAATTACCAGCGTCGTCGTATAACTGAATATCGATGTTGTCTAAATAATTTGTCTTTAACCTCCCACTGTGAGAAGTTTTATTCACATATGTCAATTGATGCCAACTTGGCAAATTGATAGCCACCGTTTGAATTAAGTTATTGCTTAATGACCCAGATGACGTAAAACTGTTAAATGTTGCTAAATTCAAACTACAAATATTTATCTTCATGATTCCCAATAAATTCATAGGATCTGGTGCCGTTATTGCTACACCTTGTACTGTTTGTTTAAATCCTAAAAGAGTCATCAAATTCCTTGATAATTCGTAATTGAAAACGACTTCACTCACTGGATTGCTAAACTTAAATGTCAATCTCCCCGTAATCGAAGACAAAACGATTGTTACTTCTAAATTATTATCCGTAAACTTCTGTTTCATTTCACTAATGATTGTACTGCCATTGTAATTTCCTTGTGCTAATACTATTGTAAATGGTGTGCTATTGTATACATAGTGCAATGTGTCATTTGTATCATTGATTAAATAATAACTTATTGGCATTTCGAAATCCTCTACACTAGACAAAATGAATTCCACATCTTCATTCTCCGCCACAATATTTGGTATGTTAAAAAATACATTACTATTATATTCTCCATTCAACTTCACGGCATCTTTTGAATTTAAACTGACAAGACGACTGTCCTCATAAATATCCATTTATAGTATAAGCAGATATTTATTAATTAAACAAATCTAATGGCTGCTGGTTGTGATACAAAATCATCATCGTGTGTCGACTCATGGCTGTACATCTTTTTCACTTGCTTACGCTTTTCCTTAATCTTCTTTGTAACAACTTCGATTGGAATCTCCTCACCGTCACTCAAATCATCTATTACCTCATCTACCACCACTTGTTTCTTTTTCAAATTAATGGCTTTCTTTATCACCTTCTTTGTAGCCATCTTTTCTAAATTCTTTTTATATTTTTCCACCTCCGCTAATTCTTGTTTTCGTAATTCACCACGTTCTTCACGCTTCGCTTGTTTGGCTGCTAAACATCTTGCCCATGCGTCCTTTTGTGCCTGTGTACGTTCCTTCTTTGGCTGGTCTGGATCTTTCTCCTTCTTTTGCTTTGGCGGAAGTTTATAGTGAGGCGTTATCTTTGGACGCTTTAATTCTATAACTTCATCTTCACTATCACTGTCATCGGGTTCTTTAGACACTTCTTTCACGGTTTCAACTTCCTTTTTTACTCTACGAACCACCTTTGGCTCGGGTTCTGGTACTGGTTCATCAACTGTCTCAACTTCTTCATCGCTGTATGCTATCTCGGGCTGTTCGAAGCGTTTAGGCATCGTACTATAATGTTTATTTAGAAATTATTTTATCTAAATATAACATATATGGATAATTCCGTTGTTGATAGTTCTGTAAACGAAATCACTAAATCTGTTCCATTGTTTGAAGATGGTTGCTTTTATAGTGTAGAAATGATTAAAGATATGTTACCACTGTTCGACGATTCCACTATTCTAGCCATGTACAAAACCCTAAATAAAGGATTCATTGACGATTACGAAAAAGAAGAAATAGATCGCAAATTAGATTCATTGAAAAAACGTGAGCAACGCATATTGGATTATAATCTAAATGTTATGGCTCGTGACCCTAGCGGAAATTAGTTATCATATTATAAATTTTATAAAATGATATTTACTCGTCCTCATCATTACACATGTATGTTAAATCCATACCATAATGATTTCCTATCTTACCTATATCCATCATACGATGGTTACATTTGCTACCTTTTTCGGGTGTACCTACGCCATCAATATTTAATCTTGATAACCGTACAGCAAATTTGACATTATTACAATCATACTTAATATTATTCAGTGATACATATTCCATAAAATCACGATATAGTTGTGACACTGTCTTCTTTACAATCATTTCATTTGCTGGAAAATCGTAACGTTCATAGCATTTTGCGAAATCATTTTTCTGGCATACATACGGATACAAATCATTATAGACATAATGTTCCAACCATAGTGATATAGTATCGATATTAATTGCTTGAGTCTCTAGATCATGTTCTGTCTCGGGCATTGACAATCTTTTAAAATCATGCATATCCTCTATTTCATATTTGAAATAATCATACACCGTTTTGATCACGTTAACATCTTCCAATAACTTATGCGATTTGTCATGATACTTTGAAAGTTCGTTGTGCTTATCCTCATCATTTTTAAATTTAGCTTTACACAACTCATCACTACAACGAATAATAAATTTACGTCGGTCACCCGCCTTTTTAGATACAGCCTCATCACCATTAGATGTAATTATAAAACGATGGAATGAATTGACTACTATTGGATTTGAATACAATTCTTTTATTGTGATTGTCGGGTCAGTAATCAATGCTTTGATTTGACCTTCTGCCCCATAACTCTCCTTTTGACTCATCTCATTAAGATTTACTAAAAATGCGGATTTCATTAATGAGTTAGAAGATCCACCCCATACATTTTTTGACGGCGTTGTAGTTTCATATACTTTATTAGAACCCAACATCTTCTGGAATAATTCCATTAATGTACCCTTGCCACCGCCCTCCTCGCTTATCAAAATAGGACATATCGATTTGACATCTGGATATTGAATCATTTGAGCAATCCATCTAATAAAATATTGGTATACCGCATCATCATGATTACATAAAATCCTTATATGATTCAAAAGGAAATCACGCTCCTCAATCATAGGGATATATTTATCGACTAATTCCATATCAAAATCCTTCCACATATTCAAAATAGTCGGCGGACATTTATCTTTATTTGGATATATACCAACGTCCTCGTATACTTTCTTACAAGGATCTTTTAACCATTGATTTATAAATTGTTTCTTTCGAGTTTTTTCATTACCGTCATTATCTGTGTACGTTTCAACAGTTTGCCAATGCTCGTACGATGTCATCAAATTTGAACGATTGAAAAATATACATTGGTCTTTGGTCTTCTTTGTGTATAATGAACTATTGATGATGGTACTGTGTTCTAGTTCAAAACGTTCCTTCATATATTCATAGGATTGTTCTCTTGACTCGGCTTCTGCGTCCAGCTTCATTTGTTTTACTATTTCAATTACATCATTATATATATTACAATCCTTGTATGGCTTTACCACATACTTAATATCAAAGCCCGTTAACTTACTAACATACTTGTTTAATTCATCAATGTCCGTCTTTACAATTTCTCGATTTGGTACAAAACAAAGTCCATCATATTCTAAACTGAACTCCTTGTTATTTTGTAGTAGTTTGTTTTTCTTCAAATACAAATATGCCTTATGTAACGCATCGTTCTCGATTATCTGCATTGCGTATGACATTACACAATTCTGTTTTTCATATTCGGTTTTACTATCATATTCCGCATGTTCCTTTGACAAATGTTCTCGTATTTGGTCGTTGTTTACATAGATCTTCTGTGACAAATCCTTACAATCATCTTGAAAACTTTTCATGATTGGCAAAATATCCTTGCGTTTTAATTCCAATGCTTTGTAACCTAATGACAAATCTTTCTTTGATGGTTCAGTCAACCCTTTTATCCAGTTGTCATATCCTCCACCATAGATTGTCAAATTGAAAAACCACTTAAGCCTATCCTTGTTCTTACCATCAGCATCTTTCAAATCAATACCAAAATGGTCTCCCATTTGTTGGAAAATATCATCGGGGGCATCTATGTACTGTTTAATTGATTGATAACATTTGTTATTCTTCAAACCCAAACCATACGCTATACGAGGGTGTCCTTTTTCTTGATCAATGTCTTTCATACCCGCATAGCTAAACAAAGTATGCTTTATCTTTTTTGGCATTGTTATAAAACTGTTGGATTGAAAACGTCCTAAACCACAGGATTGATTTCCACGAGTTGTGTGTCTATTAGTATGTGTTACCGTTTTGAGTTTATCCTTCAAAATAGCCCATGTTACGTTTGTTACCTCACCCGTTTTTGGACAAATGTGATCATAGTCACTTTCCTTCAATTCGATTATTTTTTCTAATAAATTGTAATTTATCGGCTCGATTAACGGCTGTTTAAACTCGTCGTATTTTGGAATCTTTGTCAATTGGAATGTCCATGCAGTTAGATATTTCATCTATATATATACTAAATATATTATATTTTGTTTATATCGTTTTTAATATTACAATTAATATAAATCAATTTTTATAGTAATTTCATTTTTCCTAAATCTTTGGTTCAAAATTTACTTGGTCGTATATTAATACGAGTTCTTCGAATTTTTTAACCCCCATCTTTTCAATTAAATCTTGTAATCGTTTAATGTATACCAAATCTTCACCGTACCTATCTATATCGTCAGGGTTTATTTCATATTTGTTTTTTAAAGGACAAAGTTGGTTCTTTAAAAGGGTTGTCTTATCATATTTATTACGTTGCCATTCACGTATGTATTTCCTACGATGTTCTGGATCTTCATTCTTTGGACGTCCACGAGGTCGTTTAACTTCTTCCATTTCTATATACATATATATTATTTTCTGTTTATATTTATTTTTCTAAACAATTAATAAAGTAGGGATGGTAGGTATGGTCAAAATCCAAATTTTCAAACTATATATATATACTATGAAATTTCTTTCTTCTTTTTATTTTTTCTTATATTATTTCTATACTTTATAAAAACAACTATCCACTATCCACTATCCACTATATATATATATAATAGTAATAGTAATAGTAATAATAGGATTTGGAAGATATAGTTAATGGAATGATATTTGTTTACTTTAATAAAAATTCTAATGTATATGTATAATGAGCATTACGATCAAGAAATGTGAAAAGCCAAACATGCCTATTTGCCATATGAGTTGTGATAAGCCATTACATGATAAATTAGATAAGTATCCTATGACTCAATGCTGTTTTCAACGCCATTCGACGACTGCAATAATAGGTAAGCCAGGACAAGGGAAGTCATCATATTTGTATTCGCTTTTCAAGAGTCCAATGAAGAAGTGTTTTAATACCATTTATTATATTTGTCCAGCGTCGTCAATGGATTCAATGTCAGATAATATTTTTGCGAAGTTACCAGATAGTCAAATATATAACGAGCTAACAGATCAGGTTTTAGATGAAATCATCGAGAAGATAGAATCACGTGAAGATGGGGATAAGGTAGCAATCATTTGTGACGATATGGGTTCACAACTAAAGAATCATCAAGTACAGCAACGTTTGAAAAAAATAGCTCAAAATAAGCGTCACATGGGAATATACCAGACATTTATTTTATTACAGACTTGGAAATCCGCACCATTTGAAATCCGCCGTTTATACGATAATATCATTTTATTTAAGGTATCTGCTAATGAAATGGACACGATAATGACGGAGGCTATGCCGCAGTACAAACAATATAGTCAGGATATACAAAAAATAGTATACAACAAACCGCATCAGTATTTAGCAATAAACACTGGAACTGGACGCATTTTTAAGGGCTATGACGAATTGATAATCGATGAATAAAATATATCATAATATATATATGACTGATAGTATTTTCACAAAAGGGTTAAAGCGTTTTAAGTCATTGTTTTCGAAAAATGAAAGAATCAGTCCAGAGAGAGAACAAGAAATAATACGAGAAAGGGAAAATAGACAGCACCCCGATATAGAAAGATTTTTAAAAATACCAATAGGCACTCAAGAAATTAGTACATCTGCTCATAAATGGCCAGAAGACAAAAAATACTTTGAACGAATACGTGACACACTTCAAACAGAATTAGATTCAGGAAAGGACTATTTAAAACCCCCTAATCTGGGTAGGTCAAATATACACAATAGAATAGCAAGCCAAATGAGAGGTCAAATCGGTAGGGCACAAGTTCAAATCGATAATTTAGATACAAAATTACGGGGAATGGAATTAGATCGCAAAAAACCAAGACGATGAATAAAATATATGTAGTATATATATGGGTATTTTCCAAAAAATTGGAGGCAAAATTGGACATATTTTTCGTAAAGGCACGAATGAAGTTGGATCTGCTTTCAAAAAAGCTGGAAGCACAATAGGACGAGGTTTGGGTTCTTTAGCTGGTGGGGCACTAGGCGGAGCGGCATTTGAAGCGGCAGCATTAGCCGTAGCACCAGAACTGGCTGTTCCCGCACTTTTGGCTGGAAAAGTGGTGGGAGGAGCAGTAGGTGGAGAACTTGGAAAACGCACAGGAAAAGAATTGACTCGAGATAAGCCAAGAGTTCCAACTGCTGGTCAAATGCTTCATAATGTACAACGAGCACATGAGAGACAAGGAGCAATGAAGATACCAGATGGTAAGTATTTTCAAGGAACTGGTGGTAAGACAGGACAAAGAGGACAAAAGTCTATTCCAGATTCAAAATATTTTCGACAACCGCCAAGACTAGGTGAAGGTGGGGCAGGACAGCGTCGAATAATGATGTCACCAGATGAGAAAGGAAATGAATTGGAGAAAAAGAGGACGGCACAACCAGATTTACAAAGATTTGTATAATATATTTATTTTCTTTGGTAAATATATATGTCATTCAATCTTGTATTAAATAGTAACGACAGTATGTCCTATGCGGGAGGTGTAGCCCGTTTCAAGGTTCATTTTGGTCAATTCATGAGTGAGTCACAGAAATACAAGGTAAGTTTTTCATTTATCAGTGAGGTATCGGCAACATTAGACGAGAGCGATTTATTTTCATTTAATTTAGACAACATAGGTGCACAACTGAAGAATATTGGAGGTGGGGAATTCAATTCTAGTACAAGTACTAATATCGGTTTTATTATGAGTGAAGAACCGCATAGTTCTCATGCTAGGTTGCGAGCTGATCATTCGATGAATCCGCCTGTGGATCTGATAGGTCGTCCAGACCAAGATATTTTACAAATAAGTTTTAGAGACTTGACACAAGCATTAGTAGCAAAGACCCCTCAATTTGTGGCACACATAAGATTCGAGCATTGTGGTTGTGTATAATTTTTATTTATCTGTATATATTATATTATATACAGATGTCGAGCAATCAAACAACAAGTGAAAGGTCAATGAATGGTTTGATTTCAATCTATAGTGAGGATATAGAGGTAAACACTTTATTGGCAAATGAAATAATAACGAATGATTTAACTATCAATAACAGCCTTTTGGTGAATAATGTCACGATAGATCCAAATGAAATAGCTCAATTAACGGGAATAAATACGGACGAAACTATCCAAACTCAAATAGATAATATTTCTAATGTTCAAGACGACTATGTTACTCTTGATACTACTCAACAAATATCTGGAGCAAAAGAGTTTTTAAATACAACTACATTAACGGGTGATTTAGATGTAAATAATGTTTCAATAACACCTACAGAATTATCTTATTTAGATGGCGTTACATCAAATATTCAAGAGCAAATAAATAATTCGGTTGTAGGTATGACTTTGGACACAGACCAGACAGCAACAGGGTTCAAAATTTTTGAAAATGGAATCAATACACCTTTTATACAGAATAGCGATATTACAGGAAATATCAATGGTTTTTTGTTAAATTTGGATACAATCCTTTTTTCATCTTATAGTGGAGTGTGGACAAATAACCTATCAATAGTAAGTGGTGGTAATGTAACAAATAAATTATTAATAGATTTAGACCCTAATATAGCACCATATAACGAAGCAACAATAGAGACGAATGATGAACTACAACCAATAAAGAAAACAACAAAAGGATATATTCCAACAACAGATACATTTTTATTGAAAGATATTACAAATATTCAAGTGCTTAATGGTATTGTTTTTGATACAACAGAGGATATTATAGATACTTTGGTAAATAATCAAATCACACTACAATATAATACAGGTATATCACAAACGCCAATTTCCATACTCGGTACAATTATTCAAATAGCAACTAATTATTATTTAATTACAAATGATGTCATTAATGTATTTGATTTTATTGAGTGTGCAAATACTACACCATTAACAGAAACCATTTTAAATCCAGCCCCTAATCAATATTTATTATCATATACAGGAGTAGCACCAACAGAAACATCAAACACAACCATACACAATTTCAATTATAACAATAAATTATTTACCGATTCAATAGCAACAGACTATACTGGTAAATACGCAATAGATAATCTCAATATTCCATACGGATCTAAACTCACAGCATCAAGCGATAATTCTGTTTATGATTTTTCAATCAATCCATCAAATCAAATATCAATAGACGATGTATATGGTTTTTATGATGGCGGTTTATTCATATTTGATACAACGAATATAGTTAATCCAAGCACTAAATCGATACTCTTACAAAATACAGAAGATCACGGATTCATATCAAGTGTATCAGCAAATAACGAACTTGTATTGAGTTATGATAATTTCCAAACAACACTTTCAGCAACCAATCATTCATATATAAAAAATTTAACAGGTACACCATTTATGATTATTGAAGCAAATAGAACAGACTATTATAGTAACAATTCAAGTATATCTTTTATAGGTTCTAATCTTGGAGGATTTTCATATGGTATTACCTCACCAAATACAATTGTAGCAGATACACCAAACACGATTTCAGTTAATTATTATCTACCTAATTCAACAACTATTCTTTTTCAAACATCAACACCTTTTGTGGTTGGAGATTTTTATGAAATTGGTTCTAATTATGGATATAGAATTCAATCAGTTCAATTAATAAATGGAATATCAGGCTATAAATATGGAACAAGTAGTAATAGTTCAGCAGTTAATACAACAAGGGATTTAGTTGGAGTAGTTGTTGAAAATTATACAAACGGAAATCTTGATGGAACATATAGTTTTTTATATGGTAATTTTTTACCAGCACCAAAATTAAATTCACCAATATTTAATGTTACATACGCATCGCAAAATAGTATAAGTTATATATCAACTAATACAAGAACTAATCAGACAAATTCATTTGGATTTACTCAAACATTCGGTACAGTTGTTCCATCACCAAAAAGAGAGAATAAATCTTTTAGATATATGGTGGATGCACAAGGTAATTATATATTTACCGCAGACACAAAGACAATTCAGTTAAACGATATAGTTCAATATATAGGGACTGGATTAGGTTTTAATGATTCTAATAATCAACGAACAGGCTATCATATAAATAGTATTAAAACAGTTGGAGTAAATAACACAGCACTATATCAATATGGGGGATTGTATTCTGAAAATGCTACCAGTAGTTATATATCATTATCAGGAACAAATGGTCAATTAAGGTATTTTGGTTTTAATCCTAGTTTTGGTTTATATTTTGCAGCTCCAACATCAAAATTTACAGGTTCACAACCAGCAGTAGGTGATTTTATATATTTTGATTTATTTGATGATGGGAATTATTCATATACATATATTACGAGTATTTCAATACAAAGCAACTTTTATTTAATGTTTGTTAATTTTGATTATAACGCGAATATTTATGATATGACAGCATATTTTTATAAACCAGAAAGACAATCGTTTGGTTTTATTACTTTACCTAAATTATATAATATTTTTGATACAATTACTTATGATGAATATGATTATTATACAAGCATAGATAAATATGACCAAACAAATAAGTTTTATCCAGCACAGACCTATAATTTATTTCAAAATACGACTACAAAGATTTATGATGAAATAGCGATAAATGAATTTCCAGCAATAGACTTTAATATATACCAAAATTATCAATATAATTTTCAGACAACACAAAATATAAATCTACCAGCAATAGCAAGTAGCGATACATTCGTAACAAGACGCTTTCAACAAACATTAACTAATAAGAAAATAGGAGATGATTTAATCGTTGATGGTAGAATTACTTTAACAGGGGAAAATGACCCTTCAACTCTATTGTGTAAAATATCGCCATTTGGGTTTGGTGGTGGGGACATTATAGCAGAAAATAATCTCTCATGTTCTAATATTTTAGATTGTAGTAATAATGCAGTAATACATAAAATAGGGGATATATCAATTGGAGATGTTACGACTTATGGAGTGAATAATCCAG
>Ga0196903_1000073_pt1 | contig 17064 bp, 13 predicted proteins | sample CB_VirMetaG_2_FD_169097 | JGI IMG/M metagenome (GOLD analysis project Ga0196903, IMG submission 169097) | Freshwater to marine saline gradient viral communities from Chesapeake Bay - CB_1504_2 Viral MetaG (v3) (version 3) | ecosystem: Environmental > Aquatic > Marine > Coastal | place: USA... | reverse complement strand
ATCAGTAACTGCACGCTTTGTAATAGGTTCTAAATGATTCTTCATCGTTCTTTGTCTTTAATCATGTCGTCTATAGCTTTATTATAGACTTTATCAGTATAACTCTTGTTTTTGTAAAATTTACTTGATCTACCGATTGGTAAATCTTCTTCCCCAAGCATAACGCGATACATGCGTGTAATCAAGCGCTTAGCTTTGGGTGACGTTGTGAAAACACTGTATTTGATTGTAGTCCTATTACGATGACGCCATACGTCAATCCAGCCATCATTTCGAAGTCTTTCCCAGCGGTTTTTATCCCATGCATAGGTGTAAGCTCCTTCTATAAAATCATTACGCGTAAATCGCTCTTTGCAATCTAAATATATCAGTAGCTCTAGGTCAGCATCTAATATATCGTAAGTCTTACAGGCCCATTTCCTAACGAGCCTGTAATACTTAAACAAATTCATATCACGTAAATCCGTGGGTGTTAGTCTCATTCCACAATAACAACGTCGCCTACGGTAATTACATGAAACAACTCTTCATTCCATTCTATACCATGACCAGCGTGTTTATCGTATCTAATTGTATCACCAACTTCAACACCAATTACTAATGGTCCACAGCTAATAACTTCAGCCTTTAAATACCTAACGTCGCTATTTTGCTTTTCAGTTAATTCAAGGCCGGCAACCTTTTTGACTGCCTCCTTGATTTTCTTAATAATGATATAATTATTTACCGCTTTCATTCATTCTCATATTAGAGATTACACAATCTGCAGAAATAATTGTTGTTGCTACACTGACTGCATTCTTCAGCGCGGTTTTAGTTACAAGCACTGGGTCAATAATACCAGCCTTGATCATATTTACTTTTTTACCCGTAGTAGCATCAATACCATAACCCTTGCGTGTAATTGGCTCTTCAAGCACAATATTTGCGTTTTCAAGAATGGTATTAAACGGAGAAACAAGAGCTCTAAGAAGAGCAGTGTATCCAACATTTTTATGTTTAATCTTTAGTGATGCATGCAAAAGCGCTGCGCCGCCCCCTGCTACAATACCTTCTTTTAACGCGGCTTGTGTTGCATAGATGGCATCTTCTACTCTATCTTTCTTTTCTTTGAGCTCGACCTGTGAGTCAGCTCCTACATAAATCAGCCCAACCTTACCGGTTAACATTGATAAACGCTCTTCGAGCTTACCCCTAAAGTAAGGGTTTGTTTCAGAACCGATTCTTTCACGTACATTTTCAATACGCTCGAGAAGCTGCTCATGGTCGGTCTCTACCTGCATCACAGTGTTCTTAGAAGAAGTAACTGATTTTACCGCTTCTCCTAACACTTCGGGATTGATCAGATCCAAATCATCGCCAAGCTCTTCATTAATGACTGTAGCCCCAGTTAATATTGCTAAGTCTTCGATTGCTTCCTGCTTAGTTGGCCCAAACCCAGGTAAGTCTACTATGTTTACCTTGATATTGCCTTTTACCTTGTTAGCTAATAACGTTTGGTAAGGTTGTTGCTCAACGTCAGCGACGATTAGCAGGCTTCTATTCTTCTTTACAACGTGTTCTAAGACACTTTGGATCTTTCTTATATTAGGTATAGGCGAAGACACAATAAGGACCATAGGGTTGTCTAAAACAGCTAAGCCTTTGTCTTTGTCCGTTACAAGATGTGGTGATTTTAATCCTGAATCAAATTGAGTACCTTCTACAAACTCCACATACGTTTCGTTTGTATCAGATTCTTCCATCAATACAACTCCATCTTTTCCAACTTTGCCGAAAGCTTCACCAATAAAGCTTCCAAGCTCTTCGTCATTGTTTGTGCTAATGTATGCAACTTGCTTAAGCATTTCACCATCAACCGGAAGACTGGTAGTATCAAGATATTCCAAGATCTCCTTAGCACAGTCTTCAACGCCTTTTCTAATTTCTCTAATTTTGTCATCATTTATAAATTCACTTAGTTCTTTTAATAATGAGTGAGCAAGGACGGTCGAGGTTGTCGTACCGTCACCTGCTTCACGCACTGTATTTCGGGCAGCTTCCTTAACTAATGTTGCGCCGATGTTTTCGACCGGATCCATCAAGACTACGCTTTCTGCTACGGTTACACCATCTTTAGTGATGACCGGTCGGCCAAGGGCATCTTCGTAAATTACGCATTTGCCGGAAGCTCCTAAAGTGGACTTCACTGCGTTAGCTAACTTTTCGACGCCGGCCATAATTTTTCCGTTGGCAGCACTGCCAAACGTAAGATCTTTTACAATCTCGCTAGGGTTATTAAATTCCATTATATTAAATTAAAGTGTTTTGGTTTATTCGAATGTTTTAACGACCTTAGGTCCTTGCGCAAATTCGATACGCGATTTGTAGTGCGCTACCGATGTATCAATAGCTTGCTCAGCACCCTCTAATGTTTCCCTGCGAGTTACGTCTTTCCAGGAATCTTCTAACAGCAATTCTGTTTGATAGTAGCCATTAGGTAATTGTACAATTCTCCAGTTCTTTTTTCCTGAAGCATGTTCCCAGAAAGCTTTGGTTTCTGCGGATACTTGTTGGTTGCCACTGGTTGCAGTGGTAGTCCGGTAATAAAATGTCATTTGGTTTTTATTTTAGGGTTATTACTTACCTGGTATAATTACTTGCGCATCAGCTTAGTTAAGTCTTTTGTCTTATCGCCAGATCCCATTGAAGATCCGAACCAATACCCATATACATCGCCTAAGGTACGCAAGAAAAACCCACTAAACGTAGTTATTAATCCTTTTTGTACTTCCGTTAATGCTTCCCAATCAAGTATGTCTGTAAATATAGCCACCGCTAAGCCAATAGCAATAACCAATGTTACATAAGTTAGTATATCCGGCGTGCTTTTGCTTTTACCTAGTTCTCTAGCTTCTTTACGATCTAATACTTCTTGCTGGTATGCTTCTTTAATAAAAGCTTTCTTCTCAGCAGGTGTATCAATAAATCTGTCCGCAACCTCAGCTGCCTTGTCTAATAGAGGTGCTGCGCTCCCTCCTAGTAATTTTAATAATTTGCTCATAATGTTTTATTTTAATAAGGCACTGCTTGTCCTCCGGTTGCACCTGCTGTCCAATTTCCTGTTTCATCTATAAAAGCACCGCTTTCCATTGTAGCCTCAAAGCCTAAGCCTGTAGTCAAACCAGCATCCGTTGCTGTAATAGGATCCCCAGCATTATACAATGAAGTTATTTCAGTTGAAGTTAATAACCTATTAAACCAAAACGCTACGTTGTCAAAATCTCCCGCTCTATCCGAAGTTGTATTAAACGCTACATTGATGAACATATTTGTCTTAGGGAATGGTGCTCTTGTGCCATTTGCTACTGTTATAGTAGTATTAAAAGCAACTCCGTTCCAATACAACTTCAATCCGTTTACGGCTAATGATTGACTTGGGTCAAACGTACCTGCAATGTGAGCAAACCCATCTGCATTAACTGGCCCTGTGGATGTGCTGTGCCAACGTGAGATATTTCCAGCTGCAGCATTTTGGTTAAGAGCCCAATTTATATGGTGATTAGAAGTACCTGCTCTGTACCTAAAAATAAGTCTGTTAAATCCATAATCATAAATACACATAAGCCTATCTGTATTCACCCCGGTATTTGCATTAATCTCAAATAACATTACATTGACATCTGTTGCAGCCCAAGATGGTTTTACCCACATGCTAAAAGAAAAAGGACCAGCACTATCACCTGCATCACCTGAAAAATTTGCACCACCATCGTTCTCAGAAAAATCCCAATACAAATCATTAGGAGTAACTGATGAATAGCCATAAAAGTCAGATATAGCGTGAGGTGCAGTAAAACCTACAGCAGCAGAAAGTGTAGCCAAACTACCGCTTGTAGAGCCTACTTCTGTTCTTATGTCATCTATGCTTAAAGCACCACTACTTGGTAAGGCCATCTAACTGAGCTTTTAGTTCTTCAATTTGTTTCTGTTGTTCCTTAATAGCTTCAATAAGAACACCTGTAATATTACCATATGCTACAGATAGCATTCCGTCTTGACCTTTTCTAACAACTTCTGGTAGTACTTCTTGAACTTCTTGTGCAATAACACCAATAGATCTTTCTTCAGCACCTATGCGATTATATTCAACACCTCTTAATTGAGTTACTTTATCTAAAGCGTTATCAATTGTTTCAATGTTTTCTTTCACCCTTGCATCTGAGAATGCAGTAATATCTCCACCTGCTGTAATACTAGATGCTACGGTAAGTATACCACCTGTAGTAAGAGACATTGCTCCAGCTGATTTTGTTTGCCCACTATATCCCCACCAGAATCCTCTGTCTGAATCATTGTTCATACAGAAGGTCATAGCGTAATCATTAAGACCGCCATAGGTAACACCAGAGGTCATACCAATACCATAAGTAGTATCACTCCATACAGAGAATTTTACATCTGCATTAGAACCAGCAGTGATTACTTGATTACCACTTACGGTTAAGTCACCACCAATAGTTCTGTCTCCACTTAATGTTGTCGGAACAGCTGTTAAATACCCCGCTCCGTTAGTTAATTGATTATTATTAGTTGGAATTGCAGGTAAAACCTCTTCATCAATTCTTGTGTTTACAAGACTTGAATAAGAAAGTGCAGAAGTATTAGCATAGGCTTCTGTAGCATAACCAGCGCCATTTGTTAATTGGTTATTATTAGTAACATTAGTTGCACCAGCAGCAATACCATCAAGTTTAGTTTTAAGTGTTGTGGTAAAGTTCTTTTGAGTTAAACCTCCATCGCCTATAGTGAGATTACCAGTATGGTAAACATCTTCGTACGTAGAATATGCAGTTGCTGACCCATAATTTTGCTGCCAGATACGCATCCCTATCCCACTCTTTTTAAACATCACAAGGTTATCACTGCCTCCAGATGCATCTGTGTAGGAACGCAAGTGTAAAAAATCAGCATATGGCGAAGTGTTGTTATTACCCCAAGAGGTGAATCCAAACCTCATTCTACCAGCAGTTTCTTCAGATGGTGATATAGTTCTGTTATCTGACCTTAAAAGAGTTCCAGAGTAACCAGATATGTTTGTAACCCCAGTGATGTAACCAGCACCATTGGTAAGTTGATTGTTGTCCGTAGGAATAGCAGGTAAAACTTCAGTTTCAATTCTGTCATCTGCATGAGCAATAGCATTTGCTTGAGCAGCATCAGCAGAACCTGCTGCGTCTGCACCAACATCATCAGCAGTCGTACCGTGTGGGTTACTTGCGTTAACGTGGTCATATGCCCAATTAGAACTAATTGACTCTGTTGTTACTCCGTTTACAGGAGTGTCATCAATTGGCCTCCAAGTATTAGTATCAGCATCTGATGTAGTTACCGCTACAGTACCTCCATTTGCTTTAGTAAAAGTAATTGTATCATTAGAAACAGTAGCACCAACAAATGCATCTAAGTTACCACTATCCCAAACTGTTCTCCAATCTCCAAATGAAGTAGATGGATTATCTCTCCAGTACATATTGCCATCAGAGGAAAATGCTAACTGAGCATTGTAATTGCCAGAATGTTGACCAACTGTTATAACTCCGTTTGCATTATCACTTGCTGGAGGTCTGTTTGAAGATGCAAGGTTAAACCCTCTATACTCTAATTCTCCAGTAACTACTGAATCAGCAATAGTATTTAAATTTTCTGTACCTGGTCCTGCTCCACCTGCTTTTATGTAGGATGCTTCAGTAATAAATCCGTAACTGTTGTTCCAATTTGTATTACCATCAGTTATATAACCAGCCCCATTGGTCAACTGATTATTATTTGTAGGGATAGCAGGTAACACCTCAGTTTCAATTCTGTCATCTGCATGAGCAATAGCATTTGCTTGAGCAGTGGTTGCAGAACCTGCTGCATCAAAGTCTGAAGTAGAATACGTAGTATTTGTATCTTGAGTTAAGTTTCTCCAAGAAGTCCAAGTACCATTGTAATAGTTTCGTTGATATACATCAACAGTATTATATTTACTATATCTTTGAGTACAATGAATACCGTTACCATAGTCATCATTCCAAACCTCTAATATACCTGCAGAGTTAGTGGGCCAGTTAGAACCACTTGTAGCATCAGCATTAGAATTTTGAGCGTAAATACCAGTAGTTCTATATGTATTTAAATCTACACCTCCTGGAATTTCACCTCCATTTAATCTAAATGTGGTTCCGGATAATTGTAATCCACTACCTGCAGTATATGTTGTATTTACATATGATGTAATATAACCAGCACCGTTGGTTAACTGATTATTATTGGTAATATAGTTAGCATTGGTCGCACCTGTAAAACCCAATGATGAAAGAGTAATATCACCTATTGCAGGCATTACTTCATCATCTATTCTTGCATCAACAACAGCGGCAGCACCTGCTGCTTCCGCACCTATATCAGCTAAAGACCAACTTACATTTGCACTACCATTAAAGTTTCTTGCTGTGTTTCCTATTGTAAAGCTTCTTGTGTAGCTAAGAATATCAGAACGATATGCAGTGTTTACAAGCACAGCACTTGCGTCTGTTCTACCTACACCCCATCCACCTAAGTGCAGATAAGAACCTTTATTGTTAGCAATAGTACCAGCAGCGGCAGTAATACCTGTAAGTGCAAGTGTTCCACTATGTGTGTCATCTGCATCAGAACGCAAAAAGGATGAACTATTGATACCATCTAATAATTCTGAATCTGCTGCTTTTCCAGCTACTGGTAAATAAACTCCAGCATGGTTGTGACTAGCATTAGCTTTAGTGTCAATAGCAGGCAACACTTCTTCATCTATCCGTGTATTTACTGCATCAGCAGAACCAATAGTATCATATAACCCAGCATGGCTACCCCACCCGTATGCAGTATCCCAATTGGTATTAGTAACATTTACAAGCTGTCTTGATGCGTTTACAATAGTAGTGCCATCAAGTTGAATAACTCCAGTACCATTCATACCAAAGTCTACACTTCCCCAAGTACTTAATCCATAACCTGGCGCACCGTGAGATGCAGCTCCCCAACCACTAGGCCCACCAATATGAACTCTTTCGTAGAGGTGTATGTATTCTCCAGTTTGAGAGCCTTTTGCAGTTCCTCTAATGCCGCCTATTTTTAAGTTTTCACCAGTAGCGGTTCCTGTAAGAATTGCACTAAAAGAATCAGCAGCATCACTTCTTAGAAAAGATGAGCTATTAATACCGTCAAGCAAATCTGAATCAGCAGCTTTACCTGATGTTGTTAGGTATGATGCTGGATTGAAGTTACCTGAATGCCAAAGATTGCCAGATATATGACCTTGGTTAGTAGTAGTCATAACTACGTACCCTGTGGCAGACCAGTTATTATTATCAGTTCTGTTCCTGATCTTAAATCCTCTTGATGGAGTATTATATTCAAACTCCATTTGTACAGTTCCTGTAGATCCACCGGCATTTACGTTCCAAAGTTGACTACTATATCCTGTATATCCTGCTGTTAGAAACCCGTTACTAGTTAGAGAATCTTTATCACTTCCGTTAATTCCGGTTATAGATCTAAAGAAGCCGGTTGAATTCTGACCATCTAACAAATTAGAGTCAGCAGCTTTTCCTGTAGTGCTTAGTTTACCTGCCAGCTTTGTATCTATTTCACTTTCGGTATAGTAACGCCCATCATGAGTATGTGAATCATTAGCAACAGCAACAGTTAAAGTTGCATTACCCATATTGGTAAACGTAGCGCTACCAGTAGCATCACCACTTAAAGTTAATGTCATATCATGACCTGTAGATAACTTACCAGCTAATGCTGTAGTTATTGTAGTTGCAAAGTTAGGATCGTCCCCTAATGCAGCAGCAAGCTCATTGAGTGTATCAAGAGTTACTGGTGCAGAACTAACTAAGTTTGCAACCTGTGTAGATACCCATGATTCTGTAGCAACATTTAAGCCACCGTAAGTCATTGTATCAAATGACGCAATTGAGTCAGCCGATATTACTAATAATCGTTTAGAAGGAGTTGTTGTAGCCATTAGCTTAATCGTTTTCTAGGTATCTTAAATTTAACATTTGCTCTTTTAGCAACCTCATGTAAAGAGGAATAATTAATCATTAAAGGAGTTGATTCTATTCTAAATGGAGCACTATCACTAAAACCTGTTGCTATAATTTCAACTTGTAAAGAATTACCGGTACTACTAATTACATGCGATTCAACTAAGGAATTATAAACTTCCCAGGTAGAACCCCCATTGTTAGAAACCCTTGCTGTAACTGTACAGTTAGGTGGTATTTTAAAATCACTAATGCCATGTATAAATACCATATCTATATTAGCATTATTATCTAATGTGTAATTTCCAAATTTTATATACCAATCACCCATTAGTTCCATAGGTCTAACATCTTCAGACCATACTTTAAAACTATGTCCATCAGAACCGTAACCCATTCTAACCCAATAATTAGTACCATTAGCTGAAGTCATCATAACAGGCTGCATTCCATAATCACTTTGAAAAGTAGTACCTCTATCAGCAGTATCTTCTGAGTAGTCACTTCTTCTTCTAAAAGCATAAGTAGCATTTGCAGCAATATCATGATAACAATTATCTGTCATTGCCCAACCTCTATCAGCACCTACAAACATAAAGTTGTTAGATCCTGGTAATTTATCTGTAGGAGTACCAACAGTTTTTTGATATTTACTTCCTACTCTAAGGTAACCGTCCGCTACATTAGTATTATCATCTATATCAGATAAAGATCTAATGTTTAATAAAGCGGGTGCTTGACCAGAATAACAAGGAGTATAATCAACATGCAAAATACTATTATTACCTCCCATCCAAACTATATCCGGCTCTGAATTAGGATTTGGCACAAACAAACCAGGTTCTCTAATATATCCGCTGGTTGCATATCTTTTAGGATTTGAGCTACTGACAGTGTCTTCTAAATCACACCATAAAGATTTAGGGTTATCTGTAGATGCATCTAAAATTACAGTAAACCCTCCGTTACCTTCATAGTCAAAATAATACATTCTATCATTAACCTCATCATAAGATAAAGAACCTCTGTAACCGTTTCTATCATTTACTGCAGAGCCTGGATAAGCAGTTGCAGCAGATTCTAAAATTTGTTCTTCTCCTGTATTTAAATTACGTCTAGGAAATTTTTTGTAATGTGTTGCATCATGCTCACTAGCATAAATCCATTCACCAGCTGCACATAAACCTCCTGCATACCAATAGCCAACACGTCTTACATAACCGTTACTAGTATTTTGAGATCCTATGAAATACTGAGGATTACTATGAGAAGGTCTTGGATCTTTTACAAACGTTGTACCTCCATTTATTAAGCCGCTATAATTAAACGTTGTATAACCATACACGTTATAGCTCATTACAACACCAAGTTTGTTTACTTTATCTAATGCTATAGAAGTTATATGATTGTATGTAGATCCGGTATCTCTCCAAAGAAAGTTGCTGTCGTAAAACAATCTAGTCATTGTTCCGTCATTGTTTAATCTTCTTACAGCAAATCCATCTCCCCAGCCTACAGTAAACAAAAGATCTCCATCTATGTCATAACCACAATGTCCACCAATAACACGGTCCCCTCCATCATAGTCATCACTACCGCTGTTAATAATAGTATTACCAGATCCGCCTTTTTGAACAGGACCTAATACTTGTACTCCCTGATAGTCACTTATAAATGAACCTCTGTTAGAAAGTATCTTATGTCTATCTAATCTTGCATTTGAAAATCTAGCCATTACTCAATTCTTTTATTTTTTCTTTACAGATTTCAATAGAATCAATAATCAATTTTTGCAGAGTATTATCACTGTTTTCAATTAACATTTCTGCTTCTAAATCAGCCTCTCTTTGAGCTAACAAATTTTCCCAATATTCTAATAATTCCTCCATCTTATCTGTATATAACTTCAACCCAGAACTGGTGATATTTACTAAAATTACTACTTGATACAGCATACATATAATTAGTATTCTGCCCATCATATAGTAAAGTAGCATCGTCTCTTGTCAATGCCGCTTGAGTATCTTTAGCATCTGAATATACAACATATCTGTCTACAAATCTTACAGAATTTACCGGACTATCCCATTGAACATAATAAGCGGTATTTAAAGACACAGATGAAAGATTTGCAACTTCTTCAACAGGTGTAGTAAAGTTTACATCACCCTCTAAAGGATCTGAATAAATACCATTATTTACAGCATATATTCTGTACGCAATTACCCCACTAGATCTAAATGTACTATCTATAACGCTCATAGTTGCACCCATATCTTGAGGAGATAATACAGAAATCAAACCATAATCTCCACCGTCTACAGAACTGAATATTAAGTAGTTATCTACTGATGATGGGGATTGATTAAATGTTACATTAATAGTATCATTTACAATAGTTAATAATAACGCCTCTGCAGGACCTGGTTGAGCAATACCTAAATCTGCCGCAGTAAGAGTACGAGTACCCATACTTGTAATTACACCATCAGTAACGTAGATGTTATCAATAATTGTAGAACCAGATGTATTAATATCTGAGTCTGTACCAATTATAGTGTTGTATGTACCAGCAGGTTGGTAGCTTGAAGGATTAAAGTTTCCAGTATGCCAAACAACGTTTCCATCGTATGTAATACCATTGTAATCAATAATAGTTTTCTTAGTACCTGCATAACCTGTTGCCCAGTTGTCATTAGATGCAGCTACTTGGAAACCATTTTCAGCATTTACGTATACAAGCTCTCCATTCTGAGAGGCATCAATTCCAGCTTCACCAGCACAGATTACAAGTTGTTGACCAGAAGTATCGTTAATGCTTAATGTATTAATACCAGCATTAAAGCTAATTACACCTGTTGCAGTATCGCTTGCATTACTTCTTAAGAATGCTCCGCTATCTAATCCATCAAGCAATTCAGAATCTGCTGCTTTTCCAGTTGTTGTTAAGTATGATGATGGACTAAACTCACCACTTGTCCAAATCTGTGCCCAGTTGGTCCAGTTATTAGCTTCTTTAGTTCTAACCCACATGCGGTTATCGTATGTGTCATAACCAATTTGCTTTTGATACTGTGTATTATTATTATAGAGCTTTATATGTTCTATATACATCCAGTTAGCAACTCCTTCTGGTCTGTTTACAAAATCACTGGATGTATAGTATCCAGTTTTATCTAAGCCATCAGCATCTGTAGTAACTGAATCATTTGTTCCTTTAGCATTACCGTATACAAAGTTTACACTGTCAATGCCGTCAAATAGATTAGAATCTGCTGCTTTACCAGTTGTTGTTAGATAAGAACCTGCAATCTGATATCTACCGTCAAGATCAACTGTTTGGTTAGCAGCACCGCTTACGGTTAAGGTTAAAACACCATCACCAGTATTAAAAGAAGCCCCACTTAAGTAATAGTTTGTGTCACTAGAGCTAGTACCTGCACCAATCAAAGATCTAATTTCAGCAGCACTGATACCACTATTTAAAGATGGTGTAGAACCATTACTAGTAATAGCTGGAGTTTGAATAAGTGGTAATACGTCAATGTCAATACGCTCATCTATAGCTGTTATATCTGATGCCGCACCATATCCTGCAGAAGCATGATCTCCCCAACTATATGCTGTGTTCCAGTTGCCAGAGTTACCGCCAGAAGCATATACTATTCCAGTAGAAACAAGGTTTACAAAAGCTTTAACCTCATTGTTTAGAACCCTAAACTTTGTACTGGGGGTAGAGCCACTTTGAACATTAAAAAATACGCCATCATAGGCACTAATCATCATTCCATCGGCAGCACCGTCTCCATCATCATGTATTGTGATAGAAAGGTTATACTGATTAGTATCTCCATACTCAAAGCCATCTCTAAAGAAAATACCCTTGGGGTCATTGTTGTATGAACGCAAGAAAAGATTACCGTCTCCTAATATAGAACCATTAGCGTTGATATTTCCTGTAAGTGTACCACCAGTTAAGCTCAAATATCTTGCATTACCCTCAGTCTGAGTTAGATATTCTGATGGTACAGATGTAATATAACCAGCACCATTGGTAAGCTGGTTATTATTTGTTGGAATAGTAGCACTTGAGTACGCAAGAGTACCTAAACTACCAGCAAGACTGTCTAAGTTATCCTGTACGTCTGATACATATGACTCTGTTGCAAGATTATTTCCATCCCAACTAACAGCATTGTTTTTGGCATCTATTTTAAATACTTTGTAGTTAGTAGCATCCGTATAAACACGTGTATTTACTACTGCTCCATTAGCATTTGAACCACTTTGATAATGTGGGTAATGATTACCGTTAGCATCATATGCATCAAAATAGTGATGACCATTAAAGTGGTTTCCAATGTTGCTTAGAGTTACAGCTCCCGAAGAGCTAAACGTGCCAATTGAAGAAAGGTTAATTACAGTTTCTGAACCAGTAGTGTCTCTTGTTGCCCAAGAAATCCACCCAGTTCCAGTCTTGTTTAATGTGTTGTGGTTTCCAGTATTATAAAATAATGGAGTAGCAATATAATTACCCGCATTAATCCACCCTGTAATAGTTGCATTACCATTTACGTGAAGTCTTTGAGTAGGCTCAGTAATCCCAATACCAACGTTGCCATCGGTGTGGATTCGCATACGTTCAGTAGCGTTTTGCCAAAAAGCAAAAGATTGATTATTGTGAGTGCCTATTGATACTTGATTTCCCGTGCCGTCTCTTACAATCCTAAAAGCTGCCGACAATGCTGTTCCTTCATAAAGACCAAATCCCCAATAGTTTTCAGATGAAATATTGTTTGTAGAATTAGTCGCTCTAACATATGTTCCATCCGCAAGACTAACATCTAATTTGCTTTGTGGAGCAGTAGTACCTATACCTACGTTACCACTACCCTTGATGACCATTTTTTGAGTGGCCTTAGTGATGTTAGATATATTTTCATCGTGAGTGTAGAAATTTAATTGTGTACTCCAGTCAGTTAAGCTTTGACTTCTAGAGCCAGTTATACCACTCCAATGAGTTCCTTCTGAAGTTGTACCAGTACCAAAATAAATACCAACCATATCGTCAGCATTATTTGAAAGAGCATTTATTATACCCTTCATATTAGTACCCTTGGTTATAGTACTTGAATAGGCATTAGCTCCTGTTGAGGCAACGTTTAATTTAGCAGCGGGTGCGGTACTACCAATACCAACGTTACCGCCTTCTTTAATTGTAAGACGAGTTGAGGTTGCAACACCATTTTCGTAAACCTCAAATGCGTCATTTGTATTTTGACCAATAGACCAATCAACTGTGCCGTTTGTAGCAAATTCTACAGAATGGTAATTTGTTCCTGCAGACGGTCTGTTTAGTCTCAAGCCTTGACCAGCATTATTAGTTGAAGGAGTGTCAATTTGTAGCTGAGCACTAGGATTAGTTGTCCCAATACCAACGTTGCCACCGGCTTTAATAGTTACACTATCACCAACACCATTTTCGTGAATAGCAAATCTACCGTCTGTGTATGTTTTTAACCACCACTCTTCTATTCCACTTCTAGCTAGACCTAAAGTATAGTCTTGGTCTGAATCTAATAAAGCAGCAGGTATACTACCCCCAACTACGTGAAGCTTTCTAGTAGGATTTGCAGTACCAATACCAAAATTGCCTCCTGATGACTCTAGGGAACCTAATAACTTTAATGCCATATTATATTAATTAATAAAGGGGAAGGAAGATCAAACTCCCTCCCCCTTTTTATTATTACACTAATTTAAGTATAATTAGCTTACGGAGCCTTTGCACCAACCGCAATAACACTGTATGTTGCATCTGGAGCGTTAATTGTTATTGTCATTACATCATCAACAACTGTTTGGCGTACGTCAACAAGTACTAACTGACCATTTGAATCATATACCTGAACATTACTAGGAAATAATAAACCGTGGTCTAAAATAGTAGCTGTACCTGAAGATGTTGTAACCGACCCGGCGTACGCTGCTGGTTTAGAGTTAAGCTGCGCTTGAATTCCAGATGTAACTCCATCTAAATAATCAAACTCAGTATTAGTAACACCTGTAGCTCTTAAAGCTTTAGCGTAGTTAAGATCTTCGTAAGTACCAGTAAATCCGTCTAATGTATTAAGCTCGGCTGCTGTGGATGTAACGGATACACCACCAATTAATAGGTTTGAAGATGCGTTAATACTTCCAGCAGTAACTCCTCCAAATTCTGCTTCACCATAACCTCCGTTAAATACTTCTGCGTCGTTTTCAGCATCGGCCATGAAAACGAACTTGCGAGCGCTGTCATCATAACCAAAGAAACCTAATTTAGCATCAGCTCCATTATGGTAACGGAATTCAATACCGCGGTCTTTGTTGTCATCCTCTGTTGGAGCGGTATCACCACCAAGAGTAAAGACTGGATCATCTACAGTTACAGTGGTAGAGTTAATTGTAGTTGTTGTTCCACCTACAGTTAAATTACCATCAACTATAACATTACCAGTAACCTGTACGTCAGGTGTGTTTGTGTTACTACCAACAATTATAGCTGTTGCGCCCTCGCCGTGGACGTTCGCAGCATGTGTAGTATCTAACTCAGAAAGCCTTGCAGTTAGATTTATACGGCTTACGTCTTCGTCAGCATGAGTTGCAAATGATAAAGTTCCATCACCGTCAGTTTTTAAGAACTGACCGGCGGATCCGTCTGTAACGTTCAATCGAGCGATGTCAACAGAGTTGTCAGCAATCTTGGCTGCTGTTACTGCATCATCTGCAATTTTAGCTGTTGTAACCTGAGCGTCTGCAATTTTTACTGTACTAATTGCACCATCAGCAATCTTAGCTGTTCCAACTGCACCGTTAGCTAACTTACCAGAGGTAACCGCAAGGTTAGCAATGAGCCCGGTAGCTATACCTAATGCTTTAATAGAAAGAGTATTACTACTAAGAGTAATAGTAGTCTCATCAGCAGAAGCACCAACTAGTTCCCATGCGGTGCCGTTGTATACTTTTAATTTGTTAAGCGTAGTATCATAAGCAAACTGACCTGAAGCAGGTGTTGAGATGCCCTCAATCTGCGTGCTGTTGAGGTTATGAATCTGCGCGCTCCGGAGCTCGTTCTTCTGTAAATCTAAAAATGAGGAGAGACTTAAGCTCGTTGCGTCTAACCCCGATACAATCTTTAATGCCATTGTTTTTTTGTTTTTGTTTCTTGTTTAGTTAAAATAGGCTTTTCCAGAGTATGGAGTGGAGAACCTTAATTCTACCTGATTTAAAGAGGTATACTCAACCTCGCATATAATTATATTGTCAGTGCTGTCCACTACGGATACAGCGGGTTGTTTATCTAAATTGTGTGTGATTGTCCATGTAGCTGCCGCGGATGATTGCGTATGCGCGAACTTTTTATCCGCACCCGCAGTTGTGGTATTACTAAATACGTAATAAGCCTCGTCTGTAAGGCCTCCGTTAGTATTTACAGCAGTAACATCTACAACAATAAAGTTAGTGTCGTCTGCGTAGTCGTATGAGCTTGTAACGAAGTATTCTCCACGTACGTTAGGGTTGCCTACTTCTACAATAACAAATTTGCTAGCTATAATGGTGCTCAGCATGTGGCTCACATCAAGACTGTCTTCAAACATGTGCTTACTTACTACAAAACGGTTCACATCAGCCAGCTGTATCTCTGAATTGCTATCACCAACCCAAAAATCTCCTTTTACGCGGTCCGACAATCCTACTATATGTCTGAAAGACAACTGCCCCTCAGTGGTAATTACACTTTTATTTGCAAAATACTCCCCAATCTTCTTAAGTGGGTAGTTTTTGGTTGCGCCACTGATATCGGAGCCTAATACCTTATCATTCCCTGATATATCAGTATCGGTATTGTACGTATTTACTCTAGCCATTGCGACGCGTTACCTTATAGTTTTTATTTCCTTCCTTTTTCGTGCCCTCACCCCTGTTCCCACGGTTTGCTGCCACCGAAACGAAGCGATTTGTCCTGTGATCAAAGTCCATACCCTCAATACTGCGCCCGTTTTTCTTAGCAGCGCGCCGTTGTGCCTGAGAATCAGCCTTTTTAGCCCTACGTGCGGGCGATTTAGCATACCTGAGGTCTCTCTCTGCCTTAGCCTTTGCAGCTTCCGGCGATAATTTCTGCTTTTTCAGCGGTGAGTTCCCCATCTTATACATGTATACGTTGTTACGATCATACATTGTATGATTACGCACACGCGCAAACACTTAACATGCGACATCAGGTACTTATGTTTATTATTATATACCCTATCGTCACACTCCCCATAGTTAATCACATTCCGAAGGAATTTTTTTTCAAAAAATACAAAACGTACACAGTAAAAAGGTCAAAATGATCGTAGTTGCACCGCTCCTAAAAAATTTTTGTTAGATATAGGGAACTAACGGGTAGCATATATAAAAAAAACGATATCCCCCAAAACGAAAAGCTAATTCTTTTGGCCAGCCCCCCTGTTGATTCTGGTTTCCGGTTCACGGTTCACGGGTTCCAGGTCTGGTCCCGGCTACTGGTCTGGTCAGGCTAACTGTTTTCCGTGCACGGTTCGGGCTTTTCCCCTGGTCTGGTCTGGTCTGGTCCTGGCTCTGGTCTGGTCCTGTGTATGAGCGAGCGTAGCGAGCGTGTATAGCGTAGCGTATAGCATTACTTACAAAACCGACACGACATGGTATCGATAATATATATGTAACCAAAAGAGTAATACACATGATAACATTCAAACAGTTCTTCAACGAAAACGCGAACCACTACTCACTCATCAAGTACAAGACTAACTTCGCGAACCTGGCAGATGACCAGATGGAACAGATCGAATACGAGGTTGGCATCGAGTGGGTAGACTACAGGATGGAACGGGTCTAACTACAGGACCTACACGGGACAAAGACGATAATATAACTGTAACTAACTAATACCAACTAACATGAACAACGACAATCTATCACTACTGAACGACATCTATCTGAT
>Ga0196903_1000072_pt1 | contig 17101 bp, 7 predicted proteins | sample CB_VirMetaG_2_FD_169097 | JGI IMG/M metagenome (GOLD analysis project Ga0196903, IMG submission 169097) | Freshwater to marine saline gradient viral communities from Chesapeake Bay - CB_1504_2 Viral MetaG (v3) (version 3) | ecosystem: Environmental > Aquatic > Marine > Coastal | place: USA... | reverse complement strand
CAAAAACTAGATGAAGATGGAATTGAAGCTGAGAAAGAACGTGCACAGGACAGAAAGAACAAAGCTATCGAGAGAGCTCGTCAACAAGCTGATCTCAGATTACGAATTGAAGCACGAAATAAACGTATTGAAGAAGACGAGAAAGAGAGAGTACGTCGTGCCGAGGCATTGTCTTGGATTAATACTAACCCAAAAATTCAATATGACCTTTAAGTATACTGGTGAGCTGTTGGGTGTGGACCACGCTACCATTATACACGGATGTAATAACACTATGAGCTTTATGTCTCTGGGTGAGTCTGACTATACGAATGCTATGGTAGATTGGAGATTAATCTTTGATGAGAACCACATAGACATCTCTAATGAGCTAGATGCTAGACAAAGAATCAAGGCTCGCATTGTTAATATCATTAGTGACGCTATCGTAGATCAAGTAATAAAGGTGGAAGAGAGAGAACAGATACTTAGAGAAGTGTTAGAAAGTATGTGTCCGACACCTGAAGAAACAGAGTCTATCTCTTTATATTAGTAGTGTATTAAATTACTATTTCCTGCTCTCTCTGAAATGATTAAGCCCCTTACGGGGCTTTTTCATTTTCTTCTTTTACCCTTGCAACAGCTGTTGTCACATTCTACGGGTCGAGTCTCACAATATGTTGTCACAACTTTAGATTGTATTTGTGACCTCTTCTTTTTCCTATCTGTCAAATTGTTTCATTATTATTTTAAACACTAAGAACGCTAGCCCAATATATATAGCTAGGTTTTTTACCTTGTCCCACAGCGATTCCTTTTCTACGTATACTATCTTGTCGTAGGGAACCTCAACGATGCTAATAATCGTATCCGAGTCGCATATGGCGTCTATAGTAATCGTGTCGTTCACCTTTACTATCTTCACCCTCAGCCTGTCCTTTACTAGTGTAATAGTATCGTGTTGCTTCAAAGTCACAGTATCCGTGATAGCCACAGGTTGCGTTACAACCGTGTCCTTCACAACCAGCGTGTCTTTTACCAAAATTGTGGGATCCTTTCGCACCGCTTTCTTCAAGTGCCATTGAGCGCTGCAACTCGTTAATGACAGCACTAGAATTAATTTTACCGGCCATTTCATCCTACGTAATCAAAGTTAGTATAAGTAATGCTTACCGATTCCCCTTCTTCCAACGCCTTAGCAATCGGAGGATAGACTCTTTTGTACGCATTAACACTTGAGCCCACCATACCATTACTGGAGCCAAAGTTTGCCTGTTGAGAATCACCAAGAAGTAAACACCCAGCAGTATGTTCGTCAGTATTACCAGTGTGAATAAGGATATACTCAAAATTAGGAACATCACGTACCCATAGCATTCCTTTGTGCGTATCCCCATATTTCTTTTCATATCTGCCGTGGAATCCACCTGTTGTACGTAGTGTGATCTTGTAGGTACCGGCAGGTATTCTAGTCTCACCAGCAACCTTATTTTCTCTATGCTCATCCTCAAGGGTATAGCACAAGAACTTTCTAATTCCTCCTGTAACATCAAAGAGGACTCCGTTAGTGGAGTCCTCCTGACTACTAAATCTTAGTACTTCTAGCTCCATTACTCAGCCTTCTTAGCAAACTTCTCGATACCAGCGATACCAAAGCTACCTAAGGTTACTATAACAAAGCTGTTATATGTAAACTCATTAATAGGTAGGTCCTTACCACAAGCTCCGGTGATTACATCGGCTAGCATAACAGCTACCATAACTGCAAAGGAGAGAAAACCTATCACAGTTTTCTCGTTGTAGCTGTTGTCGTTCTTAAAGATCTCAACGAACTTCTTCATAATTGATTATTTTAGGTTATCTATTTTCTTCGTAAACGTATTCGCGATCAACTTCATCTAAATTATTCAGAGCTCTTTCAGCCTTGCGTATGAGATCGTAGTTGTCTTTAGCAACAGCTATCGCTACAATAGCGTCGTATTGCTTTCTTATATCGTCTAACTGTCTCAAGCGCTTTGTAGGGTTTTTATAGTCCTCGTATGTCTTACGTGTTTCTGATATCTTACTTATGTCTTGGTAGAATGTACTTATAATATTGTACTTGTAGTCACGAATGATAGAACGCTCTCCAAGAGTTTTAAAGAACTCTATAGACTTTTCACTTGCTGGTAGGTCAGACTTTAACCAAGCTTCTCTAAAGCTAGATGATAAAGTTGGAGGTATAGCTATTTTGTCTACTCCATACATTAATAAATCAAGTGTCTGATTTATCTTAGAGTCAGAGTAATCAGCTATAGATCCCCCATAAATATCCTTGTTTTTAACGATATTCATAATAACATCTGCAGCTATATCTGGACCAACAAAACCACCAACAAGCTCACCCCAAGAACCGGGACCTTGAAGGATGTTTGATATGTCATTGTATGGATCTTCAGTAGAGTAGTTGTATACCTTTACGTTACCGTCTTTATCTATAGATCTAGGTATTATAGAGTGTCCTGACATCCAATCAGGTCTGAGTGCTCTCACATCATCTGCAAGTTCTTCGTCCTCATCGTCCAAGAACCACTGAGTCAACACCTTAACTATCGCATATCTAAGTGCTAATGCAGCACCGGCACCTGAAAGTCTGCGTAGACCCGCTTGTAAGTACGCTTTCTTCTGTACGTCGTTTAAACCGCTGTCTTGAGATTTTTTAATATCTGAAGCTCCGTTAGCTACATTCATACTGTAACTACGTATAGACTCCATAGTAAATGATATAAATGGAGCGACAACAGGTACAGCAGCTATCTTATCAAACCACTTAGGTAGCCTAGAGAACGTCGGCGTGCTTTGTTTTACACGCTCCGCCGCCTCTTCGTGTACGTTATCTTGCTGAGCTTCATTAAGTTCGCTGTACTCCTTACCGTATAGCTTCTTAGCGTAGGTTTGAATCTCGCTACGGAATATAATCAGCTTAGTGTAGTCATCAATTGAAGAGTATTTTTCCTGCAGCCAACTATCAGCAGCTGATAAGCTGTCTGAGGTTATATTGAATATTTTTTTCAATCTCTCTACATACGCGCCTTCATCACCATCTAAACCTAATTGATATGTAGCTTGAGAGAATCCTATTAAGTTAGCATCAATACTTGCACCGAACACACCTTTGTCTGCAAGTATACTTGCTAGTCGTTTTGTTTCTTCGTCTACCTGAAACTTTTCACCGCGAACATTAAACATACGCTTAGTTCTACGTGTAAAATCTACAGGGAATTTAGGGTTTACAATACCGTTAGTCAGTATAAAGAACCAACCACCCGTTAAGTTTTTCCTGAAGGAAGAAGGGAAGTTCCAAATTACTTTTGATTTTCTAGATAGCCTAACCAAACTGTAATACATTTGCCATCCGATACTGTCTGAAGAGTATAGTGATTTCTGATTAACCATATCCATAACCTCATTATGTACCCACTTGCCGTTAAGCTTAGAGTAAGGATCGTTAACCTTAGTATACTGTTTGTCTTTAGGGCTTCTAGGCTCTACGTCTAAGATGTAATCAGAGTTTTCTCCGACTATGTCTATGATCCCGTCTATCATTCTACCTTTATACAATATGTTAGCCAAGGCTTCTGAAGTCTGAGAGAACTTTTTGATAGGGTCTTTCTCTTTACCTAACAGCTGTTCTATATACTCAGGTAGCTCCTTCTTTCTTTTGAATGCGGCACTAGGCATCTTAATGCCTGCGCCGCCTTTACTCGGCTGGTACTTAACATATTTTAAGTCAGAGATGTATCCGTCAATCATCTGCTCTGCCTCATTTCTTATATCGTCTTGTCTCTTAGCTATCTCTGTTGAGATGTCTAGTGGACTTAAACCCATAGCAGATAACAAACCTATTTCCTGAGCCAATAACTGATTAGCTTGTGCATCAATAGCTGGCTTTCTACGCTTATCAATGTTGTACTTTTTATCTGTAAAGAATCTGTACTGTGTTCTTAGATAAGTACTTAGGTTGTCTTGAATAGCTAGACGCAACTCATCATCCAATCCATCAAATGCAGGATCGTTAACAAGCTCGTTAGATATGTTATCAATGAATGCGCGAGCACTACGCAAGTTATTCAACAGCTGTTGCCCTTTAGGAAGCTTTAGGATAGCTTCCTTTGCATCCTTTTTATTTTCTGATACTAGGTATTCATTTGCTAATTTAAGGGCCTCAGGAGTCTTCGCATACTTCTTTATTCTTGCTGCAATTTCTCTACCTTGCTTCTTAGATTCTTCTATACGAGAGCCTTTCTTTTCTTGGAGTTTTAAAATTTTTGATTCTAATTCTGTTCTAAATAAATAATTGTATGCTGATTGATACCAAGTCTTCTTATATAGAGGAGGTGATAGCTTTCCTTTTTCTATCTCTGCATATGCTTTGTCCTTTATTTTTGTTAGTTCATCACTGTCTAACTGGAATCTAACTGGCTGTCCATCAGCATCGTAGTAACCGTTCACAGTGAACTGATCGTCAGACCAGTCAGCATACTCTACATCCTTAGCGTACACTAGACCACCTACCTGCACTACCTCAGCAGCACCCACTACAGGCTTGCCGTTGCGTCTATCGTAGAAGTAGCTGTGACGGAATGGGTTCATACCAATCTGTCTCCAAGGTGAACCCTTACGAGCTGCACCCGGATAGCTGCTTTCAATCTTTACGATCTCCTCAACCTTCTTAATAGCTGATGCATCCTTTTCTTCTTTGGTCTTACCTTCAAAGTTTTTCCACTTACCAAGCATCTTACCAATGGTAGACTTATCTTGCTTCTCTAATCTATCAGCACGATATCTACCTGCTTCATTGTAGCTGTTCTTTGTTAAGTCAACACCTTTCTCAGCGTAGTACTTTCCTGTCTTAGTGTCAAAGAATTTATATACAGTTTTGCCGTCTACCTCTACCTCATCGATTCTGTATCTTCCTACGAGGTCGTAGTTCTTACCAGCAGAAATAAATGCTGCAACTTTAGGGTTCGTTCCAAACTTTACATCAGTGGCCCAAGCGACACTACCATAAGTAAGTGGAGCACCGGTGCCTTTGTGAGCTGTTACTACCCATATGTTACTGTTTACATAAGCTGGGATGTCTAATCGCAGACCTACATACTCACCATCTTCTAGCTGTACGTTTAGTTTCTTAGACTTAGCTTTACCCAACGCATTCTTCATATCATCATTAGATGCAGGCAAGAAGAACTTAGCGATAGGGTCTATTTCAGATACAATCTTAGCTGTCTCTTTGTATTCTTCATTGGTAATCTTACCTTCAAGTAGATCTTGTGCAGCTCGTTGCAAGAATTGACCTCGGGTAATGATAGTACTGTTTACCTTGTCTCTACCAAATTCACTAAACTGCCAGTCTATCTGTTGTCTAACTACATCTACTTTAGGTTCTGGATTTGTAGGTAGATCTGTTCCCCAGATAGAAGCATACTTGATATGATAGTAAGGACCTGCTTGCTTCTTTAGATTTTGAATCTTTTCTTTACTGATTACCTGTGTAGGCACACGGGTCCATTTTTTATTATATATCGATTTACCGTCTCTTGCTGCACCGAATTCTACACGCACAGGTAAGTGAGACATACCTAGTTCTCTAGCTGCAAGGACCCTGTGGTTCCCCTCACCTATCCAACCGTATCCATCAGCGTCAATATCCACATATAAAGCGTCAGAGCCCTTATACTCAAAGCCCTCTTTCTTAAAGGCTTCTACAAGTTTTTGTACACGCTTCTTATCTTCCGCTGTCTCATATAGACCGCCACGGTCACCGTCACGCATATCCATAAGGTTATACAGAGTAGATACAGGTACATAAGCTGTACCACCTGTAGGAATGCTTGCGTTTCTGCTTGCTTGAGTTTCCTTTACCTTCATATCAATGCCGGCGAAGTCTATCTGTTCTCTAGCTACATCTACTTTAGCTACCTTAGGGATAGCACCAGCAGAAGACATTACATTAGATACAGCAAACTTAGGGTCTTCTTTAGTAGAGGTTTCTGGACCGGATACATTGTACTTAGTGTACTCCTTGGTTAGATCGTAAGACTTGTAGTATTTGTTTGGTTGTAAGATTCTTTTAATCTTAGCCTTAACTGCCCAAGCAAAAGATGGGTGGAAGTCAGCATCGGTAGGCTTAGGCTTAACAACCTCAAAGGTCTTAGGGTCAAACTCTACAAATGTCATAATCTCACCACCTGATACACCCTCGTTTAAAGGATCAGCAATAAGGTTGTAGAACTGATTTAGGTTCTTTATGCCTATAGCCTGCTGGAAGTCTTTACTCGCTGCAAGCTTTTGGTTTAATGCCTTACGTAGGTTAGGCGAATAGTTATTCTCTGCGTTAAGAAGCTCCACTAATTTCATAGGGTCCTTCTTAAATGAGTTTAGATTCTTGAGCCTAGACTTATTCTTTTCGTTAAATGCTTGGAAAGCCTTAGCACCTTCTTTAGATTTGATAGCCTCGTTAAATGTTTCCATCAACCTAACCTTACTCATAATCTTATTATCAAGCACTAGGTTTACTAGCTCTTCAAAGATATGGTGTTGGAACTGCCAAGAATCTGTAAGTGTACCTGAGTGCGGTGCAAACAAATCTGCTTTACCTTCTTTAGCGTTTCTGATAAACCCTTCAGCTTGAGCCTTGGTATTGAACGCAGCGAGGTTAGAGACCTCGCCTAGTTCCTTTCCGTTAAGACTCATCATTAATGGCACGTAATTTCTACCTCCTAATAAGTTTATAGATAATCCGTTACCTAAAGCTGTTAAGCCTGCATTGGTGTAGTCGTACATATTTGTAACGAACTTCCTGTCAGACAGCTCTTTAATGTTTACATCTGTAACAAACTTTCTAACAAAATCTCTCGGGTCTTCCGACGCCTTAGGAGCGTCGATGACCTCTATCTGTTGCTTAGGTACACTGATTGTACCTACCTCTCCAGACTCACCTTGCTCTTCAACTTCAACACCTGTGTCAGCTGTTGGGTCAACACGTCCTTGCAGCGCGTCAACAAAACCGTTAATGAAGTTTAATGCGTCCTCTCTAGTTTTAATCTTAGCGACAAGGTTCTTATCTACTATGCCGATCTTAGATAGAAACTTAACAACAGCTGCTCTAATCTTATCTATAAAGGACAACTGTTTTGCTTTTGGCATATTCTCTGATGCCGTAGATAATAAACCTACGTACTGAGCTAAGAACTCCTCAGCTATTAACGCATCTTCTTTACTCTTTCCTTTACCGTATACCTCTTTATCAACGTACTGATCTCTAAATGCCGCTAGCTCTTTAGCGAGTTTACGCTCGCTATCAGAGCCCTTGCTAAGCTCGTTCTCTATTGCATTGGTGAATTGTACAATCTTCTTGTCATCCATCTTTACAGATGAGATATAAGCGTGTAGCATCTCGTGAGGAAGCGTGCTCATATCAGCGGAATCAATATTTACAACTATGGTATTATCAAAGAATGAACCCTTAGATGCGAATGAATCTTTTCCTGTTTTGTAAGACCTGTAAGCAACAGAGTCACTTTGGTTAAAGAACAATACCTTTACTCTTCTAGCTCCTGAAGACTTTAGTATCTTCTCAAAGTTGTTAACCATAGTGGTTAACTGCTCTCCTTGTTTAGCTGTGAACCTCTTTGCGCTAGCTGTTCCTTCTTTGCCTATGTCTTCAACCTTGATAGCTCGAGACATCAATCCTTCTATAGGATCAATCTCGGGCTTAGGGTCTGCAATACCAGACATAGAAGCTACGTGCTGAGCATACTCTTTGGTGTTCTTTTCAAACTTGCCTATGTTAGGCATCTTGCTTATCTGTTCGTTAGAAACAAATATCTCACCGCCCTCTTCTTTCATACGACCAGTATCCTCGGTAGTCTTAAAGGTTATACCTTTATCACCGTACTCAATGGTCATCTTACCTGTCTGAACATTTCTAGGATCTGTAGTTGGACCGGCTTTAGTAAGCGGCTTAACAGCTCCGTTCTCCTCTAAAAGAGTTATCTCTACTTCTTCAGTGCGAGCTTCTTTAACAGCTGGTCTCTTTGCTTCTTCGGAAGGCTTAGAATCCTTTCTAGCGGACTCTTCTGCTTCTGCGATTGCATTGATTGTTTCTTCATTGTCTAGTAATTTATTTAGCTGTTGTGTCTCAGCTTCGTTCATCGCTAGCATAATGTTATATGTAGCGTCTAATGCATCTTGTCCATAGAGCTGTACAGTCTCACCATCTTGGTTAACCATCTGAACTCTAAGACCTTTCTCTCTGTCAGCATCTTCCGTTAAAGGTACAAACTTACCTTCAGAAAAAACTGAAACAGCTGCTAAACCTTTATCTGTATCTATTGTAAGATTAGTTCCTTTAGCAATAGTAGGGTTGCCTTCTTTGTTATAAGTAAGAGTGCCGTCTTCGTTAGCTGTTAGTGTCTCTGCTTCGGCAACAGTTGCAGTAAATGGCTTTATATCTGCAGGGTTGATATCCTCAGAGGTACCTAATTCAACGATGTCTGTTTCTGTTTCTACAGATACTCTAGGGTTGTCTGGATCCCCTTCAAGGATAATAGTTCCTTGGATGTCAGACCCGTCAACAGGGTTCTTAGCTACAACCTGTATACCCTCTTGAACAGCTGTCCCGTCAGATAGTGTTAGCTGTTTTGCTTGTTGAACCACTCCACCTGTCGGAGGCGCTTCAACGCCTCCTTCTTGGATAGGCTCGGCTTGCTTAGGGGCTTCTTCTTTTTGCTCAGTACTTGGTACCCGCTCTTCTTTTTTACTATCATCTTGTGGTAGTTTACTTAACAACAATTGCTCTACCTCAGCATCATTCTCTACGCCCCACTGACCAGTAGCAATCTCTTCAGGTGTAGCCTTGTTGATCATCTCAACAAACTCTCCCTTAGAGAACTCCTTACCGTCCTTGATGTAGCGCACCTTTTCTTCTGAGTATTTATTCTCAATCTCTTGCTTACGAGCTCTAAGGTTATCAACCTCTTGCTTGTACTTAGCTTTAAGTGTTTCACCTTCTGCAGCGTTGTACTTCTTCGCTGATGCACGGATCTCTTTGTTTATACCAATCAGCTCCTGTCTGTCTTGCTCAGAAAACTTTTTGTAAAACTCAATGTCTTCTCCCTGCTTGGATATAAGGTCGCTGATACGCTCTTCAATAAGCTCGTCTATAGCCTTAGCTTCTTCAGGGCTAGCGTTTTCTTTCTTCTTTGTTAAGGTGCTTATGTCGTTCTTAGCATCTGCTATGTCGCGTTCGTTCTTTGTAGAGCCTAATGAGCTCACACCCCTTGTTAATCCGTGGATGCTACCACCCACAGTAGATCCAATAAGGAATTGATCTGCTAATTCTAGAACAGCTTCTCTGTCCCAGTTATCAACGTCTCCTTTTAATGCACTCTCAATCAACAGGTCGGTAACACCAACTATGAATTCTTCACCACCTTCTTCAAGCGTTGACTTGAGTAGCGTCTCCTTTTTTAATTCTTTGGTTAGGATATCTCTAAACTCATCAAGTGTCTGCTTGTTTCCAAACACACGTCTTAATTGTGAGACATCTGTCTTAAACATATATTCAGCCGCACCTTCAGCCACACCAATAGCTATAGAGTAGAGCGCTTTCTCCCCAGAGGAAAGCGTCTCATCGTCTTGAATCTCAGCATACTTACTACCAGATGCCGACGCACCTAATAAGGATGCTCCGGCAACAGGTCCTGCAGCAGCCATAGCAGCTAGCTGTGGTATCTGTTGCAGTACAGATGACGCTAATACAGTAGCACCCGCGCCAATGTCTCCGTCAATAATGTTTCCTACTACACCCTTTCCTATCTGATCTTCTGATAACCCATATGTTTTGAGTATACCTTCAGTACCTTTCTTGGAGTCCTCCATAAAGATATCTCCAGCAGCGCCAAAGAAACCAGCTAACTTTTCATCAGCTGTTGTGTTTGCCATTAAAGCTTGCTCGGCTACTCTGTATACAGGATTGGTAATGAGGTACTGAGGAACATTCTCCTTTAGCATCATCTCCGCATTCTTAAATGTAGAGCCAATCAAAGACTCAATACCCGTGTATATCTCAGATACTACAGGTACTTTCTTGATTAGTTTGTTTACTGGATTGTTCTCAAAATAGAAACCAAAGCCCTGAGGCTCTTCTTCAACAGCTACTTCTTCAGTAGGCTCCTTAGTCTCTTGAGAAGGAGATAGAGATTCTGTATCCGAAACACCGAACTGAAAAGGCTCTTGAGTCTCTTCTTTTTTTTTTGGGTCTTCAAATACTACTAAAGATTCGTATTCTGGATACTTATCTACAATCTTTCTAGACAGCTCTAGATCATCAATGTCTTTGTACTCGGGATACTTCGCTTTGATCTTTGCAGCGAATTCTGAAACTGTTAGCTGTTGGTCTGCCATAATTGTTATAGTATTCCTAAAGAATCTTCTTGCGAAGATACGGGTTTTTCAGAGATGCTTATTCTGTACTTGTCTTTTAATACAGCTTTAATTCTAGCTTCTTCGTTCTTTTCGGCTGGACGAGTGCGTAACTTTTTAACTTTTGTATCACCTTTTCTTGTCTTCTTATCTTCAAAATATCTTTCTTGAATCAGCATATCTCCATTGTTGTCGTAAGTAAATCCAACAATGTTTTTAAGATCGCCTTTTAATGGCTCTGGGAACGCGTAACCCTCTACTTCTCTAGGTGCTTTATCTGGGTCAGAAGTAGGCATAGGCAAAGAATAGATTCCTAAGGTTGGTATGTCTTCCGAATCTCCCTCAATCTTAACCTGAGATGCGATAAGGTCCATATAGTTATTGGTTAACTCATCTACATACCTGTCAACGAAACTTTGTTTTAACTCCTCATCTAAAGCAGATATCATTTGCAAGTCCTCAATAGAGTTCACCTCTGGGTATCCTTCTTTAGGTGCGCCCCATACCATAGCTCTTTCAACGTTATCGGGAAGAGCATTTACTTGAGCTCGTGCGCGCTTCTCAGCGTAAGCACGTAGCGCTCCTCTGTTTAGCTGTCCTTGCGCATTGTAGAAATCTGGAAGTTTCATTTTACTATCGCTCACCAACTGCTTAGCTTGATCGTAAGGATTTAATAGTTGATACTTGCTAGAGCGCTGAATAAAGAAAGGATTGTTTACCTCATCTAACATTTCCCCACGAGTTCTTTTTCTCAATTTATAATCGTTAGAGATATCAAGAAACTCATCACTATTAACAGCAAACTTTGCAGGGTCTGCTTTGTATGCTGCGATATTCTTTCTGTATTCGTCTGAAAGGTATTGTGCTGTACCCGCAGATGTACTGTATTCGCCGTAAGCTTCTTTGAGCTTACGTCTGTTCTCTGGACTATCATTCTCTGCAACTAGATCCATTACAGACTGCACGTTATCCCAAGACTCCTGAACAGCTGGTTTATACCCATCTAGGTATAACCCTTGCTTCTTATCAAATTCATCTAAGAATTGATTCTTAGCGGCCTCCTCTTGTCTGTACTGCTGTACGTATCCTTGAGCCATCTGCCCAAAGTCTGGCGTTTGAATTATATTGCCGGGTACGAAATCTGCCATTACTTGAATTGTGGTTTGTTAAGTAGAGACTTTACAAATTTATGTAGCTCTGTGTTGCCGGAACTAGCCAGCTTCTTCATTTGCTTTGCTTGCTTAGGGTTGAAGATGTATTCTCCACCTGTCATCTCACCAATCTTAGCACCCTTCTGCATAATGTCTATAGGGTTCTTGCTGTGTGAGAATGTACCGGGAGTCTTCTGCACTCCTCCTTTTTTAAATACTGGCTCAAGTTCTTCTAAGCCTTCTAAGGATAGCTCTGGTACACCTTCCATTAATTTCTTAAACTCATCTTTCGTAAGTCCTTGGAAATTAGGCTGTTGCTCCATCTTAGTCGCTTGATTGAATATATCTTCTTGCGCCTCTGTAGACATTCTCTTAGCTCTAACAGCTGTATCAGGTGTTGGAGCCTTCGGTAATTTACCGTATATGTCAGCACCTGTAATAGCTGCTGAACCAATATCTCCTAGTCCACCTGCAATGTTTTGAACGCCAGCCTCAATAGCTCGTTGAGCCACCTCTCTTTCTTGGGTCTGTCTGTCTACCTGACGACGACGTTCGTACTCAGCACCAATAGTTCCTCTTTCAAGGGCACGCATAATCTCTGCCTGCTGTTGTGATAGAACACCTGTCTTAGCTCTAGAGCCTGCTTCGGTAACAGCTCCGATACCTCCAATAACACCACGCGAACCAGCTTGCTGTAAGGCAGCTGTTGAGCTTGCCATAGAACGATTGATCTCATCAACACGGCGCTGGGCTAGATCACTTGCCCGAGCCTGCTTTAAGAGTTCTGCATACTCGCTAGGCTTTCCTGTAGGTGCCTCGTAAGCATCAGCTAAAGCTTTTCTTCCTCTAGCTGATTGACTTGCACCAAAGGCAGTCTTGCCTATACCTGTTGCGGCTTGAACGCCGCTGGCTATGAGTGCTAATGTTAGTGGATCCATAGTGCAAAAATACTAATTTTAATTATGCAACTTAGAATCTGCGAACACTGTATTAACAGCGAACAGTTCTATAGGTGCTGATGTTGTTTTTGTTAGTTTAATCTGAGCGAAGTAGTCTCTAATCTGATCACCTTCAATAGCGCTGTTTCCAACAACTACTAATAGGTCTCCAGCTGTAGCAGATACCGCCCCGCTAAAGGTAATCCCTTTATCGCTAGTAACAGATAAAGGATAGACTCCTAAAGTGTCTAGCCTGTTCTGTGCTGCATTTACTTTATATAATGTAGCTGTTGAGCCCGCTGGGAAAGAGATAGTGTTAACTGCATTGCTAAAGGTAACAGCTGAACCATCTACAGAAGCTACAACACCTAGAGAGAATATCTCACTAGTACTTGTCACAGAGCTTATTTGAGCTCCGTGAGTTGTAGTATCTCCGTGAATATAAGCGTAGTAGAATCCTTCTTTCTCCCTCCATACACCGTTTGGCGTAGTCACAGGATCAACAAATAAAGTACCTGCTAAAGTAGCTGTTTGGTCTGTCGTAGTAATGGTTGCTTCCCAAGGTGTATCTCCTTCTAGAGATATAGATTCAAAAGTCTTTATTGCGGACGGCGCTATGTTAGATACCGCCTCAACAATAGACTCAGCTGTTGCTGCTCCGTAGAATGTGTTTCTACTTGCGGCTTCGCTGTGCTTGTATATCTTACCTGAGTTAAATGTATATAGTTCGTTATGTACAGAGGTTATAGACTCAGGAGTGTAGGAGTACCTAGTGGTCCATACTCTATCGTCTGTGCTGTAGGCAATTGTAAACGCATCTAATACTGAAGACGCAGGGTTTATAGAACCCACGTCGTCTGAGGTACAGTATGCATTATTAAATACAAATCCCGGTAGCTGTGTGTCAACAGTTATCGCTACAAAGAAATCATATGTTGAGTTTGTCGCTACGCCGTATAAATATCTACCTTCATATCCTGATATGGTAAAGATAGCCCCACCGTCGGACAGCGTGTCTAAGAACACGATGGCCTCCAAGCTGTCTTGGAATTCATCACATACACTATCAAATGTTCTAATCTCTGTATTGAAATTAAAAACAGCTAAGTCATTAATTGTCTGCGGTGCTAGTACCTGTGTGCCGCTAGAGTCTAGCTGTGCAGTGTATACGTATTCATCTGTATTGATCGCAACAGTTGCTTCAGTAATGCTATCAGAAGACACTATGTATTCGTCATTGTCTTTATCCATACCACCAACTACTGTAGATGGCTGATAGTTTGATATGATGCCAAACTTATCGTCAAAGTAAGAAGATAAATTCACATCACTAATAATGGTAAGTCCTTGACTATCTATTCGTAGTGCTTTGCCTCTTTTAACATCCGCAAAATATACCATACCATCTCGGTTAGCGATACTTTCTGGGTTGCTTGTTCCGTATTCTCCGACATAATATTGTTCTGATTGTAGTATATCCTTGCTTAACGATACGATATTGTCACCACTACCTGTGGTAATTACACCTCTATTAACAGCTAACACCCCGCTCCTGTTTTCCTGTATGAAGTACAGTCTCTCATCATAACTAACAAGTCCTTTGATAGACCCGTGCTCGTAAGCCAAATCTTTAAAGTTGGCGAGCGAGAGGTTAAAGGAAGACAGACCGTTGAACGTACCCTCTTGTAGGTACGGCTCAGAATAGGTTATAGAGCCGCTACGTTTAACTGTTTTAGCATCAGGTATATAAGCTATAGGGCGTCCAATAGAAGAGCTCTTAGAAGCGAAGAAATCACTTACACTGTAGTCTTCAATGTATTCAACTAAGTTTGTGTTAGGTCGGTATGCATTACTACCTATAATTAACTTAGGGTTTATAACAGATGAGTATATAGTTCTCCTTCTAAAGTAAACATCTCCCAACGAGAGGTCAATAACTTTTTCAGGATTATCTACTGTTGCTGGGTATGTATTTAATGGAAGTGGATTGTTATCTTTACTATCTCCATAGTAGTAGAATATGCCACCTTTAGTATATGAATTTCTTATTGTAACCTTTGTTGAGGAAACACTAAGCACATCACCCTTAAATAATTTTACAGAAGAAGTGCCAAAGAAATTGTTTTGCAGGGTCCCTGTTCTTTCAGATATGGTTATGTTTAAGCTTGTAGCTGTTCTTTCGTCTGAATGCACCCCATTGATAACATCGTATGACTTACCCACCTCATAGTATATATCCCCTGATAGATCATTTGTATTGTATATTTCTATGATACATCTTTTCGTCCAGCTTGAATCTCTTTCTATAATGTCTTTTAACGTAAACCCAATAGCAGATTTGTCTTCCTCTACGATTAAAAATTTACCTGTGGTTGACTGTATTGTTCTTGCTGAAGATGTGTCTAGTATAGGATTATTATCATCCTCTAAGAAAGTCTCTAGTCCCAATACTTTGAATTCAACCGATATCCTTTGAGTTCCGTTGTATTTTAAAATTCTTAATCTATCTCCTTTACTAAAGTCATACGATATATCAGCTCCAGTAGAATCGTTATACCCTCTGTCCTTAGCGAACAAAGAATTTAAAGAAAGGTATATAGAGTTTATAGGTGCATAGTTTTGAAGATTTGAATTAGTTCTAAATGGCGCATAAGCACCATCTATACCATACATCAACTTTAACTTGTTAGAGCTCACTCCTTTATATACTGGAGCCCAACGCTTAGCCCAAGATGGAGCATCGTTAGAAACACGCATAACAATAGATGAAGGACCATATATGTCATTCTCTAAAGCTCTGTCGTTTAATGGTGCGACATAAACATCTCCAAGCTCTTGTACACCACCACTTCTGTTTCTGTCGTCGTAATATACTATTCCTAATTTATGGCTCGATCCAGACTTAAAAGATTTAGTTGCAGAGTCATTTGTTTCGGATACAAACGAAGACCCTAATACGTAAGGGTTTTGATACTGGTAGCTAAGAGGCGTTGAAGCACTTATAATAGAAGCTGATATAATATCTTTTTCCTTGTCTTCATAAAAGAATTGACTTCCTCCAATCTTGTTTTCGTTAAATGAACCTAGGTATATTTCCATACCTACGATATTTAAATCTATCTCAGTAGTGCTGGCAATAGATGGTTGTATTTTAGCCCTAGCATTTAACCTAGCCGTTTCAGCAGTAAATGCGGTGCCCGAGCCTTTTAGTACAACAGCTTGATCAGCTGTTGGTGACAGCATTAAATCATACTTCTTAGACGCTAACTTAAGCATCATCGCACCAATTGCATACTGAGATGAACTACCAGCAGGTATCTCAACTCTTTCAGATATGTTTATACCTGAACAGATAAAAGTTACAGGTTCTTTTGTTCTGCTAACTATTACTTCTTCAGAATTAGTTCCGTCTAAATCGCTTATTAATACTCCATAGTTGCTATCAAAGTCTATATGATCCGTGATAGAGGCTCCCCCAACAGTAACTGTATCCCCTGAAAATGCAACATTGAAATATACTGTTGAGTCAACATCAAATGTAGAAGGTAAGTCACCAGACCCAAAAGTTATTTTAGTGCTGTCTGCAGTACTTGTAGCAGACAAAGATATATTGTATATATCTTCTGTTTTTTTGTAGTTAGCTAACAGCTCTACATCTGCTTCTATGTTAGGGTACCCCTCGGTGTACCCGCCGTACATTAGTCTACCGCTTGCAATCTCTTGAGAGTCAGCAAGTTGTGGAACATTGTCGTATAGTTTGTTCTTATCAGTAACGCTTAGAGCCTCTCCGATAGTACTGTTAGTGAAGTTAACTGTTGTAGGGTTAGCTGTTCCATTGTTGTCAAACTCCTTAATCTGATAGAACGTACCTTCATTACCCTCTCTAGCGTATACCTGTATCTTCTCCACATCAGCAATAGAATTCTTAACGAATACATTTACCTGATTGTAAAAGTCTATAGCGCTCTGTGTATTGAACCCGTCTCTTAGCTGTGCTATTGAAGCAGTGAGCGAAGAGTAAGGAGAAAGTGCTGACACTTCTCCGTCCTCATATACATATCTGTACGCGAACTGAAATACCTTATCTGATATTCTATTCTCACCTAGATTAGGATTGTTTACGATATTGTAGCTTGGCGGATCTAGTGGTGGCTGCTTAGCAACGGTAAAGAACAACAGCTTCTCTTCGTCTGTACCACTAGTAAACTCTGAAGGGTACTGCCCTCTAAGAGCTTTAGAAGCGTTAATCTTCTTAGGTGCTGTAAAGCTATCATTAAAGTACAACAGCTCATCACCGTCAATAGATGTAATGACATCGCCCTTAACAAACCCATTCTCTGTAAATCCTAGTACTGAGTCGCTGTACACCTTTGTAGAGGTGTTAGCTCCTACAGAATATCTGTATATAGAGTGATCACCATTGCTGTTCCAAACATAGTAGTATATAGCCCCGTTCTGTTCGTTAGCTGTTGAGCCTATTACTTTGTTTGTGCCAGCTGGTAATGCACCTACTAGTGTTACCTCCTGATTACCATACGCGTTCTTAATAACAAGACCGTCACCATC
>Ga0196903_1000068_pt1 | contig 17259 bp, 18 predicted proteins | sample CB_VirMetaG_2_FD_169097 | JGI IMG/M metagenome (GOLD analysis project Ga0196903, IMG submission 169097) | Freshwater to marine saline gradient viral communities from Chesapeake Bay - CB_1504_2 Viral MetaG (v3) (version 3) | ecosystem: Environmental > Aquatic > Marine > Coastal | place: USA... | reverse complement strand
ACAACTAAAGATGTAGAGCGTTTACCTAGTGGTAAGTTGAAGTACCGGGGTGAGACGTACCCTGGTTACAACAAACCTAAGAAGACCCCTGGTGGATCTAAGAAGAGTGCTGTCTTAGCTAAGAAGGGTGACCAAGTAAAGGTTGTACGCTTTGGTGATCCGAAAATGTCTATCAAGAAGGATAACCCAGAGCGGCGTAAGAACTTCAGAGCTAGACACAGTTGTGATACAGCTACAGATAAGTTCACTGCACGTTACTGGTCATGTAAGGCTTGGTAATGTGTGGTTAGCTATAGTAATGATATGTACTCAGCCTAATGTTTCTTCTTGTCAAGTTACTGCAAAGAATGATAATCTTTTTGATAGTGAGCAATCCTGTAAGTTAGAAGCTAAAACAGTATCTGACTTGGTAGCAAGTAGAGGTGCTTACTCTAAGTGGGGGTGCTTTAAGATAGGAGAGGAAGCCTAATGGCTAAGTCAACAGTTAATGCAGCAGGTAACTACACTAAGCCTACGATGCGTAAGAACCTTGTAGCTAAAGTAAAGGCTGGCGGTAAGGGCGGTAAGCCTGGGCAGTGGTCTGCACGTAAAGCTCAGATGGTAGCTAAGCAATACAAAGCTAAGGGTGGAGGCTACAAGTCATAATGAAAGCACCTCAGAAATCACTTAAGAAGTGGGGAGATGAGAAGTGGGGTACTAAGTCAGGTAAGCCCTCTACTCAAGGTAAGAAAGCTACAGGTGAGCGTTATCTCCCTAAGAAAGCTATTAAGTCTTTATCTCCTGCAGAGTACGCCGCTACAAGTGCAGCTAAACGTAAGGGTACTAAGCAAGGCAAGCAGTTTGTAGCCCAGCCTAAGAATATCGCTAAGAAGACAGCTAAGTATAGGAAGTAGTACTATGATGATGAGTTTGATGTTAGGGGAGCCACCTGAGGTAAACCCTAAGAACCGTGACCGTGCAGAGAAGTACTGGATGTATGGTGCTACTGCAGAAGAGCTAGGTAAAGCTTGGAATAAGGATGCAGACATTGCAGCCCTTAAGACTTGTGGTAACTGTGAGTACTTCGACAACCGTGCTCGTACTTTGAAGGCGTTGAATATTGAGTCAGGATTGGGTGCTTGTACTAAGTTCGAGTTTGTGTGTAGCCAAGAGAAAGCCTGCCAAGGGTGGGACTGTAAAGACATTGATATGATGGAAGAGGATTAAGACTATGATGAACAAAGGCATGAAGGCTCTTAAGAAAGAAGCACCTGAAGTAGCTAAGAAGATGGGCTACATGGGTGGTGGTATGGCTAAGAAGAAGATGGGCTACAAGGACGGTGGCTTAGCTTGTGGTGCATCTAATGCAGCAGAACGTCCTATTAAGAATGTGAAGTAATGAAGTATTATCATAAATATAAAGAAGCACTGGAAGCTAATGGCTACCGTGTAGATGAGCATGGCTACGTGTGGGACTCAATGGGTAACCAGTCTGCTGGTGAAGACAACTACGGTAACGTACAGAGCAAAGACCCTAACGTCACCGCTATTTGTATTGAACAGGATGAGGCTCCCCTATTGTCTAGGCTAGCTAATAAGGTTAAACCAAAGAAATCTAAAAAGGTAGAGGCTAAAGATGAGGATCTGGAAGTGGTACGAGCACGTGATGAAAATGGACATTTCATTGCTGACAACCCCGATACTCCTGATGTGAATGAAGCTTGGGTAGTTAAGACAGTTAAGAAGGCTGCTAAGAAGAAATGAGCGTACTCAATCAGGGCAAACCAGCACGTATGCGTTCTGTGTATGGTCACAACAGTGGCACTGCTACAGAGGTTGTATATACATGCCCTGCTAACTGTGTAGCTGAGGTTACGTTTATCCATGTAGTCAATGGTGGTGGTAGTACAAACTCTGTAGATCTAGAATGGTATGTAGCAGCTGATTCTTACACATCACACTTTCTGTCAGGCAAGAGTCTAGGCGCAGGTGATTACATTACCTTTTCAAACATTGATCTAGTACTGCAGCCGGGTGATAAGATACAAAACGTACCTACTTCCGCTGGTCATATTGACACTATCCTTACTGTAACAGAGACATTTGTACCCGTAGGCTAGCTTTGCTAGTGTTGGGTAGCGGGTATTCCAATATAGCAGTTCTAAACCTTACTGTTTTGTAGTATAACTGTACATGCCAAGAACGGCATAACATACAGTGGAGACTACATAATGTACTTAACATACGACTACCCAAGCCAATTTAAACTTGCAGTAATAGCTACAACCAAACGAACACTGAAAGCTGTAGCTAAGTTCTTTATCTCTGTTGGTAACTCACTAGCTAAAGCTCAACAGATGAGAGCAGACTATTACTTACTGAATAATATGAGTGACAAGCAGCTTAAAGATATTGGTATCACACGTGGTGAGATCAAGCAACGGTTCTACGGAACAGACAGTGAAACATAAGAAAGTAGTGTAATGGCACGACAACTTACAGAGAATCAAGTTAAGTTCTTAGAGGTACTCTTCGATGAGGCTGGCGGTGACGTAGTGAAAGCTAAGAAGCTTGCTGGCTACAGCGATAACACCCCTACGAGGCTTATCATTGATTCTCTTAAGGATGAGATCTTTGATGGCACTAAGACGTACATGGCACGTATTGGACCTAAGGCAGCTGTAGCTTTCGGACAGGCTCTTATTGACCCTACAGAGCTAGGCGTAAAAGAGAAGATGGCTGCAGCCAAAGAAGTACTTGATCGTGCAGGTATTGTAAAGACGGAGCGTGTGGAGGTACAAGCCTCAGGTGGTTTGTTTATCCTCCCTCCTAAAGAGCAAGATGATACGAGTAACTAAGACGAAAGAACGTGAGAGCATAGGCTACTGGATGTTGCCTAAGCCTGACTTTAAAGTAAAGAGATGGGAGAGAATCCCACGATTATCGCCTCAAGTACCATTTGGTTACGAGATAGACCCGGATGATGAGGACTGGCTTAAACCTATTACTAAAGAATTAGAGCTTTTAGTACTTGCAAAGAAGCATCTAAAGCAGTATAGTTACAGGGAAGTCAGTGCTTGGCTATCAACACAGTCAGGCAGGTATATCTCACACATGGGGTTGAAAAAGCGTATAGATGTCGAAAGAAAACGTAAGTCACTTGCTGCAATTAAACGCAAGCTTGCCCAGCGGCTCGAAAAAGCGCTCAGGCAGTACGAGATCCTCGAAAAAGAAAGACTCGGTTACTACACCTACGAAGAAGACGAACAAGACAGCAGTACCCGCCCAAGTTAAACCTGCGGAGTTTGACCCTATTGCGGCTCAAGAGGTGGTCTTTCAGCCTAACCCTGGGCCTCAGACACAATATCTAGCCTCTGCAGAGCGTGAGGTACTATATGGAGGCGCAGCTGGTGGAGGTAAATCATATGCCACACTAGCAGATCCGCTACGTGACTTGAATAACCCAGACTTTAGTGGCCTACTTGTACGTCACACTACAGAAGAACTTAGGGAACTCATACAGAAGAGCCAAGATCTTTACCCTAAAGCAATACCCGGTATAAAGTGGTCTGAACGCAAATCTCAGTGGACCACACCCCGAGGAGGGCGTCTTTGGATGTCCTACCTCGACAAAGACACAGACGTTATGCGCTACCAAGGGCAGGCGTTTAACTACGTAGCCTTCGATGAGCTTACGCAATGGCAGTCACCCTATGGGTGGAACTACATGCGGTCTCGGTTACGTAGTAGTTCCAAGGAGTTAGGCCTCTACATGAGGGCTACAACCAACCCTGGTGGCCCAGGTCACTCTTGGGTCAAGAAAATGTTTATTGATCCTGCCCCGTCTAACACGCCTTTCTGGGCTACAGACATTGAGACAGGTGAAACGCTTACCTACCCTAAGGGTCACAGTAGAGAAGGTGAGCCACTGTTTAAACGTAGGTTTATACCTGCAAGCCTATTCGATAACCCTCACCTAGCTGAGAGTGGCGACTACGAAGCAATGCTTCTGTCTCTACCTGAGCATCAAAGGAAGCAACTACTTGAGGGTAACTGGGATGTCAACGAAGGTGCAGCCTTCCCTGAGTTCAACAGGAACATACACGTAGTTGAACCCTTTGATATACCAGACTCTTGGACTAAGTTCAGGGCGTGTGACTACGGGTACGGCTCCTTTACTGGGGTTGTATGGTTAGCAGTAACACCCTCAGAGCAACTCATAGTTTATAGAGAGTTGTACTGCTCTAAGGTTACAGCTACAGACTTAGCTGATATGATCTTAGATGCTGAAGCTAGGGATGGTACTATACGCTACGGGGTGCTTGACTCCTCACTATGGCATAACCGTGGTGATACTGGTCCTTCACTAGCTGAGCAGATGAACATGAAGGGATGTCGCTGGCGTCCTTCAGATAGATCAAAAGGCTCACGTATATCTGGTAAGAACGAACTACACCGCAGACTGCAGGTAGATGAGTACACAGAGGAACCTAGGTTAGTATTCTTTTCTACGTGTACCAACACAATAGCACAACTACCGTCTATCCCACTGGACAAAAGAAACCCAGAAGATGTAGATACTAATGCAGAAGACCACTTGTATGATGCGTTACGTTATGGTATAATGACAAGACCACGTAGTTCTCTATGGGATTACAATCCAGCTAAAGATCAACGCTCTGGATTTCAAGCTTCAGACTCAACATTCGGGTATTAAAATATGGCAGACATTGAAGACGTAAACTTCGACACAGATGAAGTAGTAGCAGCTGAAAACGGCAGCGATAAACTCTTTGAGTCTGTTAATAGCGTAGTTAGCTTCGTTAAGGATCGCTTCGGACGTGCAGAGGATGCTCGACTTGTAGATGAAGAGCGTTGGTTACGTGCTTATCGTAACTACCGTGGGCTTTACAGTTCAGACGTACAGTTCACTGATACAGAGAAGTCACGTGTATTTGTTAAGGTAACTAAGACTAAAACACTTGCAGCCTACGGACAGATCGTAGACGTACTCTTCGGTAACAACAAGTTCCCTCTTGCAGTAGACCCTACTGTACTACCAGATGGTGTAGCTGAAGCTGTACATATTAACGTAGATCCTAATGCTGATAAGGCGGGTGAAGGTGGAAGGGCTGTCACAGAGAACGTAGCAGCCCCTACAGCGCTGTTAGGCGATGACGGTAAGCTACTACCCGGAGAAACGATCATTGATCTACAGGAGCGCTTAGCGGGTCTCAAGACTAAGTTGTCTCCTGTGAGTGATAAGATCATCGAAGGTGACGGTACTACTCCTACTACAGTGTCATTCCATCCTGCGATGGTAGCAGCTAAGAAGATGGAGAAGAAGATCCACGATCAGCTTAATGAGAGTGGTGCATCCAAACATCTGCGCTCAATGGCTTTCGAGATGGCGTTGCTTGGTACAGGCGTAATGAAAGGTCCATTCGCTGTAGATAAAGAGTACCCTAGCTGGGGTGAAGACGGTGAGTACTCCCCTCTCGTTAAGACTGTCCCTGAGTGTAACCACGTATCTGTATGGAACTTCTACCCTGACCCTGAGTCTACCTCAATGGATGACGCAGAGTACGTAGTTGAGCGTCACAAGATGTCACGCAATCAGCTGCGCTCTTTGAAGGGACGCCCTTACTTCCGTGATGATTCTATTGAGAACGCTATCGCTCAAAGCCCAGACTACGTGCGTAAGCACTGGGAAATGAAGATGGAAGACGATGACATCTCTGCTCAGTCTGAGCGCTGGGAAGTTATGGAGTTCTGGGGTTTCGTTGATGTAGACATTCTAGAAGATAATGGCGTTAAGATCCCTAAAGAGTTACGTGATCTAAACGAAGTAAGCTGTAACATCTGGGTATGTAACGGTGAAGTACTACGTATGGTGCTTAACCCCTTCAAACCAGCACGTATTCCTTACTACTCCACTCCTTACGAGCACAATCCATATAGCTTCTTTGGTGTAGGTATTGCTGAGAACATGGACGATACGCAGACCTTGATGAATGGTTTTATGCGTATGGCTATTGACAATGCTGCACTTTCTGGTAACCTTATTATGGAAGTCGATGAGACTAACTTGGTTCCAGGTCAAGACATGAGTGTGTACCCCGGCAAGATATTTAGGCGCCAAGGCGGTGCTCCGGGTCAGGCTATCTTCGGAACCAAGTTCCCTAACGTAGCACAAGAAAACATGCAACTCTTTGACAAGGCTCGTGTATTGGCTGATGAGAGTACAGGATTCCCTAGCTTCGCACACGGTCAAACTGGTGTCTCAGGCGTAGGTCGTACAGCTTCAGGTATCTCTATGCTTATGTCTGCAGCTAACGGTAGTATCCGTAGTGTAGTTAAGAACGTAGATGACTATCTGCTTGGACCCTTAGGTAAAGCTTTCTTCTCGTTCAACATGCAGTTTGACTACGATGAAACTATCAAGGGTGACTTGGAAGTTAAAGCATCAGGTACTGAAAGCTTGATGTCTAACGAGGTGCGCTCACAGCGTCTGATGCAGTTCTTGCAGGTAGCGTCTAATCCTAACCTAGCACCATTCGCTAAGATGGATTACGTCATTCGTGAGATCGCTAAGTCTATGGACCTTGACCCCGACAAAGTGACTAACTCTATGCAGGACGCTGCTATTCAGGCTGAGCTATTTAAGAAGTTCCAAGAGCAGAACCCACAGCCCCCTCAACCACAAGGCCCAGCGCCGGGACCAGAAGGTCAAGCACCAGCGGGAGCAAACGTACAGGACACTACAGGATCAGGTGGAGCGCAGATGGGTACAGGCACAGCGCCGCAACCCGGTGAGCAAGGATTTAGTGGGAACGTAGCCTAATGAGTGGTATCACTAGACTGTTAGCTAAAGAGCTTAGCTCTGCGCTGGGCATTACGGATGCACCTTTAGCAGGCGCTGTTGCTAAGGGGTCTGATGATTTATTAGCATCTAGTGTTGATGTAGGTACAAACAAACAGGTATCTAATTTAGATTATGATGCAAGGATAGCAGAACTAGACGAAGCACCTGATGCAGACGCCTGGCAGAAGAAGGCTAAGACTTTTGTAGCGGATTCACGTGATGTAAGCCCCTCTATTAAAACCCCTGAGTTGGAGCAGTCTACCAGAGAACTACTTGATAATAAAATAACTAGAGAACAACACCTAGAGAATGTTGACACTTATAAGCCTGTTAACCCTTGGGACGCTCTGCCAAGGGAGCCTACTGATAAAGCCACTGCCTTCTCTCTAACATCCAGCAAACGAGAAGGTGGTTTGTTTGTATTACCGCAGGAATCGGCCTCTTCTTTAGGTGTATCTAAGTCAGCACTACAAGTAGGTGATAACTTTAATGGTAGGTTAGATATACCGGCTTATACTGCACACGATACGTGGATAGTTGCGGGTACTACTAGAACAGGTGAAAAGGGTACACATTACGCTAAAGCTATTCATTATACTTCAGACGGTGATAAGCCAGTAAAGTTTATTGCATCTAATAAAGCAAGTGAGAATATAGGTAAGGGCGAAAAAGATAAGTATGGATACGCAACTATTTCTGGTACTATTAAAGACTTAGATGTCGAAACTATTCGATCTAAAGCTGAGAGATATTTAAGAGACCCAGAGTGGACACAGGTAGGGTTTGACCCACGTAGACAGGGAGGTTTCTATGCTCGTGCAGGTGAGAACAAACATGTACCAGTAAGAGAAGCTTCAGAAGTATTACAAATTGGACCTCTCGTATTAGCTCGTAACGCTGTACTTGATATAGATTACAAGGGCTACGCAATAGGTGGTTTAGTACAGAGGCGAACTAAATGAACGGCGCACTAAAGAAGCTAGTCAACGATAAGCAACTATGGGACGCTTATGTAGAGTACCTAGACGATAAGATAAGCTCTGCACACAAACGACTAGAGCAAGAGAATCAACCTGATAACATGTACAGGGTTCAAGGCGAGATCGCCTCACTACGTAGATTGAAATATATGAGGGACGAAATCAATGGAAGCCAATGAAGCTAAACAAATGGAGATGCTACTTCAAGAGGGTGGTATCGCAGATGACGGTACTACTGTAGACCCTGTAAGTGGCAATGAAGTACCTCCAGGTTCAATGGCAGAAGAGGTACGTGATGATGTCCCTGCTCAGTTGAGTGAGGGCGAGTACGTTGTACCTGCTGATGTTACACGCTACTACGGTGTTAAGTTCTTTGAGGATCTACGTACACAGGCCAAGCAAGGCATGGCTCAGATGGAAGCAGAGGGACGTATTGGTGGTGAACCAGTAAGTCAAACTATGGATAACCAAGCTGAGGGTGCTCTAACTCCAGAAGAGCTTGCAATGCTGCAAGAGATGGGTATGGCTGTAGGCGGTATGGTTACACCTCCACCCCAGGCTGTAGGAAACACTGGAGAGTACAATAAAGGCGGTCAAGTCTTGTATGCGCAGGACGGTGTAGATGTAAGTGCTGCCAGCGCTTCTACGTCAGGCGTCAATCCTTACCAAGCTCAGTTCACACAGGGTATGGGTACAGCCTTTGCTCCAGGTTACCTAAGCCAACAGATCATTGAGGCTTCACAAGCCCCACAGTCAAGTATAGTTATGCTTTACTCTCCTGACGGTATTGCTGTGTCTGTGACGCTTCCTGCAGAGCAAGCTAAGTATGACCAGCTTGTAGCTGAGGGCTACACTACTCAGCCTGTAGCTACAACTACAGAGACTACAGTAACTACTGGTAATGACGATCCACCACCCCCTGAAACTACGAAGGCGATGACGCCCGACTATACACGTATGACTACAGAAGAGTTAGCTAAAAGGTACTCACAGAACCAGACTGCAATGGCTATGATGGCAGGTATGGCTGCTATTAACCCTATCTTTGGTGCGTTTGGTGTTTGGGCTACTAACAATACTAAGAAGAAGATCATTGAGGCAGGGTATAAGCCACCTGAAGGTGGTAGCATTTTCGACTTGTCTCTCAATGATCTAGTAGGTAAAGTAAAAGATGTATTCGGTCTATCTGATGAAGAGACTAAAGCTGTTGTAGCTCAAGTAAGTAGTGGAGATGATAATACAGTTACACCTACACCCTCTGAAACATCTGCTATCCTATCTGGAGGCGGTGCAACAGGTGACGATGATGGACCTACTGTTGTTACTGGCGGCGGTACTGCTCCAACTGGAGGTGGTTCTGCTGGAGATAAATATGTGTTTGAGGAGGATACCACTGATTACGACTCTACAGACGATGACGTTTTCGATCAGATAGATGCGGAGTTTGCATCTGCAGCGGCTAACCCTGCTCCTCCTGCTGATAATTCTAGCTCTTACGGAGTTGGCACGTATAATACAGAGACAGGTTCTGGGGGTTTTAACGCAGGCGGCTTCGTATCTAAACGCTCCAAGAAGAACAAAAAGAAGTAACTACTAGACTACCAACATAACTATAAGGCTACCCAGCTACGGCTGGCCCCAACATAAGAGAGACCAAACTATGTCAACAGAATCAGCGGTTATCGAAACTAATTCCGTATCACACAAGCGTAACTTATCCCGTGTAGAACGGGATGAGGCAGAACTAAAAGAACTGCTTAAGCAGGCAGGGGTTACTCAAGATGAAACAGCAGAACAACAAGAAGAAACCCCACAAGCGGAACCCGATAGCTCACAGCCTAGCGAACCCCAAGTTCAGGCAGAGAGTAGTACCCAACAAGAAGAAAAGCCAGAAGCCAAAGCACAAGAAGCTACTACTGAGCTAAGCTCTGAAGAGAAGACGTTTAAGCAACGCTACTCAGACATTCGCCGCCACATGCAAGACAAAGAGCAAGAGTGGAAGATTAAGTTTGAGAAGCTAGAGCAACAACTAAATGCTGCATCTAAGAACGAGTTGGTACTACCTAAGTCAGACCAAGAGATCGAAGCCTGGGCTAAGAAATACCCTGACGTAGCTGGTATCGTTGAAGCTATCGCAGATAAGAAATCACGTGAGCGCTCAACAGAACTAGATAGTAGACTAAAAGAGATTGAAGGTATGCGTATCCAAGCTCAGCGTGAACGTGCTGAAGCTGAACTACTAAGCCTACACCCCGACTTTGAAGGTATCCGCAGTGATGACGCCTTCCACGACTGGGCAGAAGAACAACCTAAATGGGTACAGGATGCTCTCTACGAAAATGCAGAGGACGCTAAGTCAGTAGCACGTGTTATTGATTTATATAAGAGTGACAATGGAATAAAGACTTCCAAAGGCTCTAGCTCTGATAAGTCTGCTGCCTCTTCAGTAAGAACTAAACGAAACACTACGCCTAGCGAAGATAGCTCTGCTAGCTACTTGAGTGAATCCAAGGTAGCTAAGATGTCTATCAAGGAGTACGAAAAGCGCTCAGAAGAGATCTTTGAAGCTCAACGTCAAGGCAAGTTTATTTACGATATGTCAAAGAAATAGATTGACATTACTTTAATTGTAGGTAAAACTATAGGCATGTACATTGTCAGGCACTAACTGCTTGTACATGCTTTTAACTAAGCTAAAGCCACATCAAAGAACTACCTCAGATTATAGGCCCAGCGCTCAACGGACGGCCATCCTTAGAGCATAGCTGACCACCCTACTATGAAGAGCCTCTTTAGTTGGTATGTAGCGTAAAACCTCACGCCATATCTATAAGGAGATTTACTATGGCTATTACTTCCGCTTCGGGTGGGTTTAACGGGAACTTCTCCCCGATTATCTACTCCAAACAAGCACAGATTGCACTTCGCCGTGCAGCTGTAACTAACGCAATCACTAACAACTCTTACTTTGGTGAGATTGCAAACCAAGGCGACACAGTTCGCATTCAAAAAGAGCCAGACGTAACAGTCAACGCTCTGCAGCGTCACACAGGTATCTCAGTAGAGAAGCTTGATGACTCTGACTTCTCGCTCACCATTGACAAAGCTAACTACTTTGCTTTCAAAATGGATGACATTGAAGAGCAGTTTGCAAACGTAGACTTCACATCTTTGGCTGCTGATCGTGCTGCCTATAAGATGGCTGACGCTATGGACGCAGACGTACTGTCTTACCTCTCAGGTCACACATCTGCAGGCGCTTTCATCACTACTACTTCTGGTGATGCACAGCACCCAACAGCAGGTAACTTGACTGGTGAATTGCTCACAGCAAACCACTTGGACGCTACTGACTTCGGTAACTTGACCATCTCTGGTACAGCTACTGCAGGTGACTCCGTACCATTGGCTCCACGTTTGCCAGGTGCAACAGCCCTGTCAGCTACAACTGTATCCCCTTTGACTGTACTTGCACGTATGGCTCGTAAGATGGACACAGCAAATGTAGATGCACGTGGACGTTGGGTCGTTCTTGACCCCGTGTTCGTAGAGATGCTCAAAGACGAAGATTCACGTATGTTGAATGGCGACTTTGGTGGCTCAGGCTTGCAAAACGGTCTTGTGTTGAACAACATTCACGGCTTCCGTGTTTATGTGTCCAACGCATTGCCAGCTAAAGGCACTGGTGCTGGTACTTCTGGCGTAACTGCACAAGACGCTAACTATGGCGTTGTCGTAGCAGGTCAGGACGATGCTGTTGCTTCTGCTGAGCAGATCAACAAAGTTGAGAACTACCGTGACCCAGACAGCTTTGCTGACATTGTACGTGGTATGCACCTTTACGGGCGGAAAATACTTCGCCCCGAGGCACTTATCACAGCACGTTACAACGCTGCTTAATCACACTTAGTCTGTCGGGCTGGTCTCTTAGGAGGCTGGCCCTTCAGCTTACTTAACGGTAGGATAACTCTATGGCTACTTACGTATCGCTAGTTAATGAATTACTAAGACGCATGAATGAAGTCACACTTGATACTGCAGGTGATGGCTTTGATACTGTGCGTAATGTTCAAGCCTTAGCTAAGGATGCAATCAATAGTAGCATTAGACTTATTCTTCAGAATGGTCAAGAGTGGCCCTTCCTTAAGACTACCTACACACAAACTCTTACTACAGGTACACGTCAGTATAGCTTCCCTGTAGACTATTCAAGTGTAGACTGGGATACGTTCTATATTAAAAAGCTTGAGTCAGAGCAGAACGGCCCTCGCCGCTTGAAGGCTATCTCTTATGAAGATTACATTCAGAACTATAGATCGTCTGACGATAGTGGCGATACAGTAAACGGTGAGTCTGCCCCTTCAGTAGTTTATCAGACTTATGGAGAGGCCTTTGGTGTTACCCCTGTACCCAATGCGGCCTATGAGATTGAGTATGTATACTGGTCTTTCCCTTCGGACCTTACACTATACAATGACGTATCAGTTATACCAGATCGTTTTAAGCACGTACTTATTGATGGTGCTATGATGTTTATGATGCGTTTCCGTAGTAACGAGCAAAGCGCAGCCATGCACCAGAATAACTTTGAGGATGGCATTAAGTCTATGCGCCGTGTCTTGATGGATGATGCTATTGAGATCCGCTCTACAGTAGTTACACGAGGTAGTACATCTTCTTTTAGTGGCGGTTACTAATGGCTGATAATCTAGCCTCCTTTAAAGTCTTCTGCCAAGGCGGTCTTAACACCAGTCGTGATGTGCTATCACAAGGTGAAACACAGCCGGGTTCAGCTATCTCATTAATTAACTACGAGCCTGCTGTTACGGGTGGCTACAGAAAAATTAATGGTTACTTAAACGACTACGGTACTGTTACAGGGACGGGTAGTGTCTTAGGTGTCTGCGTAGCTAATGGGGTCAACGATGGTATTCTTGCTTGCCGTAAACCTTCTAGTGGCAACAACTACCTCCACTACTGGAATGATTCTACAGATGCTTGGGTGGCAGTAACTACTTCAGGCTCCCCTACTATGACAGGTGTTTCTAAAGTACGTTTTTCTAAGTTTAACTGGGGTAGCCCTAAGATAGTCCTAACGGATGGTATAAATCCTGCATCTACTTACGATGGCACTACTTATACTCAAATAACTCAAGCTGATGCACCTACTGCACCTAAATATTCTACTTTTTATCAAAACCACTTGTTTTTAGCAGGTGACCCGTCAGAAAATACAAATGTTTATTTTAGTGCTCCTTATGATGAAACTAGTTTTGCTCCAGCTGACGGTGCAGGTGTTATTAATGTAGGGTTTCCTGTTGTAGCTATTAAGCCTTTCCGTGATGCCTTGTACATCTTTGGTACTAACAACATCCGCAAGCTTATAGGCAACAACATTTCTAACTTTGTACTTGAAAATATTACGGATGACCTTGGTTGTCTAGCTACTGACAGTGTTATTGAAATCGGTGGAGACTTGTTATTCTTGTCACAGGATGGTCTACGTCCTGTTAGTGGTACAGACAAGATTGGTGACGTTAATCTTGAAACGGTATCCAAAGACATTCAGTCTATCTTTACTGATGTTATCTTTGACGTAGACCTTGAAGGGCTTAATGCTGTTGTAATTCGTCAGAAGACACAATTTCGTTACTTCTTTTCTGGCAGTGATACCCAAGGTATTATTGGCGGCTTTAGACAGACACCAAATGGTTTGCAGTTTGAGTACAGTCAGATGCTAGGTATTACAGCTACCTGTGCAGACAGTGGTTATATAGGCCAAAGCGAGTTTGTTATACATGGTGATTCTGTAGGTAAAGTACATAGACAAGAACGTGCCTTTAGCTTTAATGGTGAGCCTATCTTTAGTGTTTTTCAGAGTCCATTCTTTCACATGCAAGACCCTGAGCAACGTAAGATATTTTACACTGTAGCTACATACTTACGTTCTGAGGGTGATAACGAGATTGTAATGTCTACTTTGTATGACTATGAAGACGTAGATACTCTCAGTCCTACGAACTTTACACTAACAACAACAGGTGCTGCTGCATACTACAACGAAGCACTATACGATAGTACAGCAATCTTTGATGGTAATCCTGCTCCAGTACGCAGAACAAACATATCTGGCTCAGGTAAGTCAGCATCATTAAAATACGTAACAAATGACACTAATGCCTCACACAGTATTCAAGGCATAGTAATTACCTTTGGGGTAGGAGATAGGTTGTAGCATGGCGGGTTATTCAAGACAGTCAGCAGCAGATATTATTGCTAACGCAATTATTAAAGCTGCACCAGTAAATGCAGAGTATAACGCACTACGTGATGCTTTTGCTTTTAGCGGTGGTCACAAGCATGATGGAAGCTCAACAGAGGGTGCATACATACCCCTTATTGCTGATGTTGATGCATTTAATAAAGTAGTCATAGATACGACTAATAACCGTATTGGCTTCTTTAGTGAAGTAGGTGGCGCTGCAGTAGAACAAGTACGCATCCAAGACGGTGCTATTGTACCTGTTACTGATGATGACATTGATCTTGGTGCTACAGGTGCTGAGTTTAAAGATTTGTATATTGATGGTGTTGGTTATATTGACACACTAACTGTACATGAGAATGCTACAATAGCTGGTACACTGAATGTAACTGGTGTTATTACTGCACCGGGAGGACTTGTTGCAGATATTACAGGTGACATTACAGGTAATGTTACTGGTGACTTGACTGGTGATGTTACATCTACTGGTACTTCTACCTTTGCAGATATTGATGCTGTTGACCTTGCTGCCACAGGTACTACAGTCATTACATCTGGTGACATTAACTCTGGTACTATTGATAACTCTGTAATTGGTAATGCAACACCTGCCGCTGGTACATTTACAACACTCAACGCCAACACAAGCCTCACTGCAGCTACTGCTGACATTAACGGTGGTACTGTAGACGGTACAACTATTGGTGCAACTACTCCAAGCACAGGTGCATTTACTGCACTTAGTGCTACAGGTACATCGACACTTACTACAGTTGACATTAATGGTGGTGCTATTGATGGTACAGTTATTGGTGCTTCTAGTGCTGCTGCTGGTAGCTTTACAACTGTATCGACATCTGGACAGGCAACCCTTGCGACTGTTGACATTAACGGTGGTAGCATTGACGGTGCTATTATTGGAGCATCAACTCCTGCAGCTATAACTGGTACAACCGTTACAGGTACTAGCCTTGTAGGTCCAGTAACAGGTAATGTTACAGGTAACCTTACAGGTAACGTAACTGGAGATGTGACTGGTGACCTAACAGGTAATGTAACTGCATCAAGTGGTTCTTCCACCTTTAACAATGTCGTAATTGATGGTACACTGAATATGAACGCTGGTACTACAGCTACTATTCAGAACCTTACTGCACCAGTAAATGACCTTGACGCAGCCACGAAAAAATACGTTGACGATGAAGTAGCTGGTCTTGTAGACTCTGCACCTGGTACACTTGATACACTCAACGAACTAGCTGCAGCATTGGGTGATGACGCAGACTTTAGTAATACTGTAACAACTAGCATAGCAACCAAGCTCCCACTAGCAGGTGGTACAATGACTGGTGCTATTGCTATGGGTACAAACAAGATTACTGGACTTGGTGATCCGACTGCAGCACAGGACGCAGCAAGTAAAAACTATTCTGACACTACTTTCTTAAGTCTATCTGGTGGCACTATGACTGGTGCTATCGACATGGGTAGCCAGAAGATTACTACTACTTATACACCCACTAATGCAGCTGATCTCACTACTAAGACGTATGTTGATGCTATTTTAGGTTCAGGAAGTGATGCCGCCGCAAGTGCCGCAGCAGCCGCTACATCCGAAACTAACGCAGCTACTTCAGAAACTAATGCTGCAACTTCTGAGACTAATGCCGCAACAAGTGAAGCCAATGCAGCTGCATCATATGATAACTTTGATGATCGTTACCTTGGAGCTAAGTCTTCTGCCCCTACAGTAGACAATGACGGTGATGCACTTATCGTTGGTGCTTTGTACTTTAACAACACTACTAACATCATGTACGTCTACGGTTCTGGTGGATGGCAAGCTGCTGGTTCGTCAGTCAATGGTACATCTGATCGTAATACTTACACTGCCACTTCAGGTCAGACAGTCTTCGCTGCTACCTATGATACTGGCTATGTAGATGTGTACCTCAACGGTGTTAAACTTGTAGCTGGTACAGACTTTACTGCCACCAATGGTACAAGCATTACACTTGCTACAGGTGCAGCGGTAAATGATGTAGTAGACATTGTAGCTTACGGTACGTTTGTACTGGCAGATCACTACACTGAAGCACAGTCTGATGCTCGTTATGTTCAAGTAGCTGGCGATACTATGACTGGTAATCTGGACATCACGGGTACTTTGACCAGCGATGGGCTGACTGTGGATGGGGATGCAAACCTTAGTGGAACAGCGGTCAACTTTGATTTAGATGAAACAGATACAACGGATTTAAACACAAGGTTTAGACAGTCAGCAGGTCAATTATTCTTGCAGACTGCTAATGATGCAAAAAGCGTTGGCTATAACCGCCTCAATATAAATCACTCCACAGGCGACATCTCCTTCTACGAGGACACAGGCACCACGGCAAAGTTCTTCTGGGATGCGAGTGCGGAGAAATTAGGTTTAGGTACTACAAGTCCAGATGACCCAATAACAATTCAGTCATCATCTGGTATGATTAAGATGATTGATGCGCAAAACACGAATGTTTATCATCGCATTTATAGTGCGTCAGACAGTTCTCTTACAATTTCGGCAGATGCTGGAAATGCAAATAGTGGGCAATTACGTTTCTTCACAACAGACACAGAACGTATGCGCATCGACTCATCGGGCAACGTAGGCATTGGGACTAACGCACCGTATAGTTTCGGTGTTAATTCTAAAGTTCTGACGTTAAATGGTGTAAAAGGCGGCGCTTTAGCATTCACAAGAGGTACAAATTCAGGAACAAAACAATGGGCTATTAGAACATCTGATGATGAGGGTTTGCGATTTGAATATGGCTCTACATTAGCTTCAGAAGCCATGCGCATCGACAGCAGCGGTAATGTTATTATAAATGTTAATGCAGGTGCATCTGATGCTGGAACTATTCGGATTACTGGCGGAACAAGTGGTTTAAGTAACTTGCAGTTTGCAGATACTGCTGATGGCAACATCGGTATGCTTCAGTATAACCACACAAGTAATTACATGCTGTTTCAAGTTAACAACTCAGAAGCCATGCGCCTCGACAGCAGCGGTAACTTGCTGGTGGGTAAGACAGCCGCTGGGATAGCAAACGCAGGCTCAGAGTTTTCTTCTACTGGTCGTGCTTTCTTTACTTTTGATGGCGGTGGGCCTCTACAGCTAAATC
>Ga0196903_1000067_pt1 | contig 17442 bp, 37 predicted proteins | sample CB_VirMetaG_2_FD_169097 | JGI IMG/M metagenome (GOLD analysis project Ga0196903, IMG submission 169097) | Freshwater to marine saline gradient viral communities from Chesapeake Bay - CB_1504_2 Viral MetaG (v3) (version 3) | ecosystem: Environmental > Aquatic > Marine > Coastal | place: USA... | reverse complement strand
CAACATTTATGGGGTTATTGTAATCCCCATTAGTAAACCAACTTAAAACTGAATATATAGGTAAAGTAAATCGTATACTATCAATGGCTACCCAATAATCTGAATCAAATGAAGTTTCAATCAATGGGACCCCATTTATAACATACTCAGGGTCTAATAAATCCAATTCTCCTTTAATAGTAAAATAATTTAAACCATAATATTCAACATGCCAATAACCATTAGCGTCCTGATATGTATTAGGTGATACTAAAGTATCAATTTCAAAAATAACTCCACAACTACCATCTATACAAGGATATGGTTTAATAAGCTCCTCCGGGCTACATGCCCAGAAGAAACTTATTACCAATATATAAACTAATTTTCTCATTATGCTGCGAATTCTAATGCTTTACTAAACATTTTCTTGTTAACATCCTGATCTTGCTTGAAATTCTTAATTACTCGTGCTTGACGTTTTTTTCCTGATTTGGTAATATATTCGAAATTTCCTTCGATAATATTCTCTTGAACACGATTAAATACTTCCCAAAGCATATTTCCTTCATCTTTCTTACGTTGAGCTTCTAAAACTTCCTCAATTGCGTGTTTATCAAAGGTATTGTCCGTACCTTCTACTCTAATATCTAGAAATGATTTGGCAAGATTAAACATTTGCTCCTCTTGTAATTCAACTTCTTTCATCTTATTCATTGCTTCAACAGTTAAAGGTAATTTTTCAACCATCTCTTTAATAGTATCTTGTAAAGTTGAGAAATCATAACCCATATGACGAATCTTAATATCCTCAAATGTATCTGTAGCTATAACTAAACCATTCTCACAAATCATTCTAAACAACCCAGCTGTAAATTGGAATGAATTTTTACCATCATGAGAATTGGTAAGCAATACTTGTGGGAAAACTGTATCACCATCTTCACCGTTAATAACAACATCATTATTTCTAAAAACAACTAAGTGCTTTTGAAAACCAACTGTTGTTTCTTTTCTAGCTTTAACTTCTTTAGCATCTACAACACCCCATCCTAATAATTCCATATCTTTGATCACTTGATCAGTTGGAATGTGTGTGTACTTATCACTCGTATCTTTTGAACCAACTTGGGTAAAAATACTTGGAGCGATTTCTCTTAACTCTTCTAAACTCTTAAACTCTTGACTTTCGTAATTTAACATACCTTTATTTTTAAATTAATTAATTGTTGCTAATTATTAACAACACGTGAATATACGAACCCTAACCCGGGAAGCCAAGCCTCCCGTGCATTACTTTCGATTACTTTTTAAATAATAAACTTGGTGAAACTCTCATTTGTGCTCCTATTCTTCCATTACCAACATTTAATTTTTCAACTGTAATAGTTTTACTATTAACTTTGATAACTTTAAATTGATCATTTTTATTAACTCTTCTATGGTCAATACCTACTGTATCACCTACTCTAAATGATTCTTTTACATCATTTCTAAGTTCTGATCTTTTTCTATCAACAGCAAATCTAATTCTATTGAACTCTGCTAATTCTGAATTTTGGATGAAATCTAATACTTCTTGTAATTTTAACATAACCTTTATTTATTTAATTTTTAATCGCTCGAACCATTCGAACACGTAAATATACGAATCCTATCCCGGGAAGCCAAGCTTCCCGTGCATTACTTTAAACAGTTATTTCGAGAGTCATATCACCTGTAGCTCTTAAATAAGAAGAACTAACAGCAACAGTAGAATCGGGGGTAAATTGATATATACCACCACCCTTCTCTACAACCACCGAAGATATATAAGAAGAAGTAATTAAAGTATTTTGGTCTATATCAGAAAATGAAGAATATAAACCTAAAGCATTAGTAGGTATAGTTGAGTCATAAAACCCATTATCATCTCTAACAGTCTCCACAGTAAAATATGCAGATCCAGTACTAGTGGTATTCCCAATTGTAAAAACATAAGATACTCCTCCAGTTAATACTTCAATTGGTGTTCCTGCTCCCGATAGTTGTTCTGCTGTGTAATTAGCCATAATATGATTTTATTATAAATATCAAACAGACTCTCTCTTCTACACTCCCACCGCGTAACTATACGTATATACATTGTATGTAATAATTTCTATAAGATAACGGGGATTATCCAATAAGGATTCGTATATTCCCACCATGAATGAGGTAATAGAACTAACTAAAGATAATCTCGAACATTATATGTCTAGTAAGTGGTTACTAGTTGTATATACTACAAAAGGTTGTAAATCATGTGTTAAAATAAAACCACATTTATATGGATTAGAAAAAAAATACAAGGTAGTTATTGTAGATTTTGATGATAATCCCCGTAGTCAAAGATTTTTTAAGAGGAAATTAATGATGTTTCCTGCTATGACATTATTTGAACAAGGTTATCTAGTAAAAGAAATAGAAATGGAAGATTTAATAAAAATGAAAAAATAAAAATTATGGAAATATTGTATTTTATAGCAGGTATTTTATCGGTTGGGGTAATTTATGGAATAATACTACTACGTAGTGTAAAATCTTCACATACGGACTTACTGGCGCGACATCAATCACAATCAAATATCTCCTCTATTAGGAATGCTGATTTAGATGATCAATTAGATAATCTGAAATTATTGATGGGGGATATTCAGTCGAGTATGGAAAAGGATCAGTACGAGAGTTTGTCTGAAATTAATGGCAAATTACGTGATGGGATTCTATTAGCGGAAGCGAATAATAGAAAAATATCGGACAACGCAAAAGTGTTTAATAAAAATGTTACGGATGCGTTTACACAAATCCAACAATTACGTAGTAATATAAAAGCCTTGGGTCAAGATCCAAATATGTCGAGTAACTATTGATGGAGGATTTAGTTGATGGTGCATGGACTTGTGGTTGTGGTTCTTTAAATGCACTTTATTTAGATAACTGCGGTGGGTGTGATAAACCCAAGTTATCGACGGCGAAAAATTTTTAGAGAAAAAAGAGTTGGTGCTTTTGGACTTTAATATTTTGGGATATTTGTATATACTAAATCGATGGTGTAGAGTTGTAAGAACCCCGTATGAGTGTCCCAACCCTTCCCTCACGCGTCCACGCGTATATGGACATCACCGCGTATGGGATATGTACATATATATGCGGCGGTACGGCGGCATGCCCAATGTATACCCGTAGGTATATTATATTATTAAGTATGTAGTATGTAAGTACCCTCACCGGTGTAAGTACCATGTATAGAAGTGCCACCGCGGGAATTATATCCACGGTGAGCATTATTATTATCTGATGTGTTATTTTATCCGACGGCTATCTCCTGGATGTTATCACATATCCACACTGCATCACTACCCCAGTATTTGAGGGCAATCGCTTCATAATGAATGGCATCGCTCATGTCATCACCCGACCATATGTTTTCAATTCCGTCTGCGTTGGCAACTTTTAATGTATATCGTTTCATAACCTTTATTTGTTTAAACTTTTAATAATATAATCGATACCTTTTTCTGTTAATTATAGCCTTCATTAAAGTACCAATACCATCACTTGACATTCTTGAATGAATTGGGTTGGTTAGTTCAATATTCTTTAAAACCACTTTAAGTAGTGTGCTATTTTTCATTAATATATATTTTTACTTGGTGAATTGCTAATAGCGTTTAATAAATCATCAGCGGTTTCTGGAGTAATCACAGTGCTATCAAGCATGTCGAATACAATTGTACGTAATGTTTTGTGTGATGCAGTTAATTCTAATAAATTTGACATATAACCTTTATTTACATTGGCGCTTAATTGCTCCAACACGGTGAAGATACGAAATATATCCCGTGTATCCAAATTTAATCACATATATTTTTTAAATAATATTTAACCTGGCTGTACTGAGTACTTTAATGCCATGAGGTGTTTGACTAGGTAATTGCATCATTGGTGATCAATCCAACAACTCACCCTCCTACCGTGCGAACCAACTTGATTGTTTGGCTGGTTAAACATATTTAAATCATTCTACCCTGTAAATATACGAAATATACCCCGTGTAGCCTAGTTTTGTTGCGGGTGTTTTTAAAATAATATACCTAATGGACGCACAGGGACATCTTCGTGTCGTGCTTTATACCCACTATGTTGCTCACTTACCCACTTTCATGGTTGCACCAACCTTTATTACCAGGCGTCTGCTGCTCTATGACAGGTTCGATTCATTAATGGTGTTAGTCTACAGGAGACCCATTAGTATATATTTTTTTATTATCATTATACCTAAATATACGAAATATACCCCGTGTATCCAAATGTTTCAGCATAAGCCGTTATGAACAGTCGTGAACACCGTTTGGCATTGCCATATCCTCATTTATACGGCCATTTCATTGTGAATGAGAAAGATCTACACGTGTGCCAATTGTGGATAATGCAATTCGACGTATATACTTTAGGGTAGGTCGAAGAGGCGTGGTTTCCTATGTGACTGGGTTAACACCACCTCATTCCCAATCCACATACCACTACTATTATTGGTCACCCACTATATACTAATCTATGGACATTCAAATATTCCTATATTCGTACGTCACACTTGTATATGGTTGATCATACGTGAGCATGTATGTTTGTTTTAACCCACACTTGAAAATGCATTCTAATAGGTATTGGCGTTTCAGTTCCATCCACTAACCTATATTTATTATCACTTAATTGTTTATTACAAACCATTTCCATACCATCTACCTCCATTTTAAAATAATCAGGAACACCAAGTCCAATTACATCAGAAAACTTAGATGCATGTCGTACAAACTTTACTATCATATCTCCTCTTACACCAAATGGTGGATTACCAAGTGTAATATATTTCCCATCCCCAGGTAGCCATTCTAAGAAATCACTACTAATAACCTCATCATGTCTTGGTTCTAAATCAATCCCAATCCTACGTTCTTTAGGTAATCGTTCCAAAATACACCCATCACCAGCAGATGGTTCTATATAAGTGTATTGAGTTAAGTCTATACCTAAATCATTTATACATTCCTCAAATGTACCTAATATCTCATCTACCGTTTCGGGTGCAGAGAAAAATTGATCCAATTTAACAATTTTATTACCCCCAATATCCCAAACCTCTTCCCCATTATCTAATCTATATTGAGTCCATTCGGTATTAGGCTTATTATGCTCAATTGCCAATCGTTTACCTTCATCACTATCCCTATCCACAGCAGTTACAACCTCTCCTTGTCTCAATATCCAATTATTCCATCTACCACCAGGTGTCTTATTATACCATCTCCTAAGAGTCAAATCATATATAGGTGGATCAATTTGTTTCAAACTATCAGTCCAAAAAGCACCATCATTATTAGGCATCAATTGTATTTCCTTACCAAGTAATCGAGATGCTAACCCACTAAATATAGTACTAAACATATAATCCGTACCTTTAATGTCTATCTCGTTATAGTTAGCAGTCCATTCATCTTCAGGTACACATACTACAATGTCAATATCACTCGCTTTATCTAACCCAAATACAAACGATCCAACAATATATATTTTATCAATACTATAATATCCTTTAAGTATATCGTGCAGAGCAACCTCCAATTCGTTTAGTTGCCCCACACTTAATTGTTCTAATTGATTATACCCACTTAAATTCATTCGTTATCTTCTACTAGGTCCGTTTTTAATTTTAACCCCATAATCAATAAAGTTGGGTTGTTTATTACCCTGTTTTTTAGCTACTTTATCCGAATTAATATTCATTGTCTTCATCCATTCTTGTAGTTGCTCGACTCTCTGCTTTGCGCTGTTTACACTCATTTTATTTTTTATTTATTTTGTTATTAATTCAAATAAACCTATTGGTTTATCACTTCTAACCATTCATTTACCCTCGTACCCCAATTTTGTTTACTCGCCCACGTATACGCTTTGTTTGTTTTACTCATCCACGCTTTACTGAACGTTTTATCCGTCGTATCTTTTATTAACGTATCTATTATCGTGTCTGGATTCATATCACATATTTCTCCTCTATTCCCGTTTCCGATCAAGTTCATTATATTACCAGCTCCGTTTGTTAATATCTTTACTTTACCCATCATCATCTCCAAAGCACTTATACAATACGTTTCAACATAATCACTCGAATATATCCAGTACTCTGCTTTATCAATCTCGTTTTTCAGGTTATCAGGGTTTTGAGCGCCCAACCATTCTACACCGTCTAATTTTTTAACATCACGTTTAAACCATTTCTCACCATAAGGTGGAGAACATATAGCCAAGGTTAAATCCGGTCGTTTTGCCTTCCAATCACTCCAATTATCCAATATCAAATCCAATCCCCTATCCGGTGATGAAGTCCATACAATACGTCCTTTTATTTTAGGTAATACCTTTCTATTCTTATAGTCATTTAAATCAATCGCATTGTCTATAGAACGTATATACGTAGTAAGCTGTGTGGTGTTGTAGCCGAGAGCTTCGAATTCGTTTTTTAGTATATCTTCGTGATACTCACTTACACCAACTACCTTATTTAGTTTATCATGTGTCAAATATTGTTCCCAATTATGTAGCTCACCTCCCCTATACCATTTATAAAAGAATTCATTGTGCATCCAAAAATAACTCCTATCAAAATCGATATTCAAGTCTTCTAAATGTTTAATGTAGTGTAAATAATTAGTAGCAATTACTACATCATAATGAGGATAAGCTTGTACATTGTTTGGTTGTGTTAAACCCCTTGGTCCCAAATTCTTGGTTAAATCCCCTCTATTAATATACTTTACACCCCAATAATTACCCGTATTTACATCACCCGATATAGTTACATCATGACCTTTTAAATCCAAGTAATCGGCTAGTTTTAATACACAATATTCACTACCACCAATACCTTTATCTAAATATGTTTGTTTAGTCCAATATGGGTTTTGATACCCTACCCAAAATAATATTTTCATTTATTTGTATTTATTTATTTGTCTCAATTACCATTTCACCCTCTGCAACCGCAACAGGTTCTACATCCCATAGGTTAATTGCAATAGCATATCTGGTACCTTCGGTTACATGAGTTACTCTATGTAAATCTTCACCTGCTTGGAATATAATTAATCTATTGTATTTTGCTTGTATGCGTTCCATTTCACCCCCATCATGTTCTATTTCTAGATAACCACCTTTAAATGGTACATTCTTAGGATAAAACACGGTTCCAATAACTGGTCTAATAATTTCACCTGTTCTTTTATAATGTAATTCATCTTTGTCATAATGAGTACCCAATGATTTATTTGGTTTTGAAGGGCCATACACACCTGTCCAATATTCAAATCCTTCTATATCAAATGGTCCTACTGGAGGGTTATGTTTCCAAATATATTCTATTAATTCGTGTTTAAGTGATTGTGTCTTACTATTCCACCAACCATCCCACCACATAAAGTTCCCATTTGGTCCAAAGAAATTATCATCATTATCTATTCTGTCTAGTAATGATTGGTCTGTAATAAAATTATCTAGTATAACCATTATATATGATCTGTGTTTGTTATAAAACTTACTACTACATATCTAGTACCCTCTGTAACTGGTCTAGCACCATGTTTATGAGTTATATTTCCTGGGTGTAAAGTCATTACACCTATTTCTTGTGGGTTAACTAATGTTTTTGTCTTAACAAAATATGTACCCCCACCTTTAAACTCACCTGGATTTAAATTAACTAGTGTTGTTATATTACTATGATCGTGGTGTAAACTTAAATGTGATTGTTCATCTGATTTATATCTAATAATAAATGATTCGTCTCGTAAACTATCCCATGATTTACCTTCTAGTTGGAAAACATGTCTAGCTAAGGGTTGAACGTGTCTATTAATTATATCATTATAGATATCTTGCATACCTAACTCAGCAAGTAAATTATCTGTTGTTGGGTAGAACTTATGTCTATCAGTTTTCCATGTTTTTGTTTCACCTAATTTGATTAATTCACTACAAAATTCTTTGGTGAAAAATGGAAAGTTATAAACATGAAATGCTGGTTCATCTATAATTAAATCATATTGTTGATTTAAAATTAATCCATTTATATATTTCTTTTCCCAACTAATTATATCATTATAATAATCTAAGATACCTACTGTTGGTGTTGTTTTACTTTTATTAGGTAACTTAACTTTACCTGTTTTACCTTTAGATTTTTTATTTACCATTTCAGGTGGAAATTCAGTTAGTGAGTTTTCGGATGGGTTTGATGTTTGTCCAAAGTAACCCCCATTTAAGGCATATGCTTTAAATTCTTTATTATGGAACTTTTCAACTGCATCTAGTCTATCACTTGTACCATTAATAGCAGGGAAGAATTCATCACTAACTATAATATTATCTAATATAGTTGAATCAATTACTTCCTTCATACCTTTTCTAGTAACAATATAAGCATGATTGTTATAAGTGTAACCTACTTTAGTTACATTTTTGCTTATTTTGGTTTCTTTACTATAATCCCATAATGCGTTTCTATCTAAGTATAATAAACTGCAATCACTAGGTACTTCATCTAGTATTGCTTGTGATGGGAATTTACCTGTTGGTACAAAATCCTCTTCAAATATTAATATATTTTCAAACCCATCTCTATATGCGTTGTAAATACACTGATAGTGAGATAACATACAACCTGCTTCACCTGGTGTTACATCGCGTTTATAAAACGACTTATCCCCGTAATTGTTTGATTTCCACCAACTGGCTAATTTAAACTTAAATGGTGATTTAGCAGGGTCTTTAACTGCTTGCCAACCATTAATTGCTGATAGATTGTAGTAAGGAATGTTGTAAGGCCATTTTACTCTTTCCAATTTTTGTTTAACCTCATTTTGAGGTGTGTTAAGATTTATAATATAAGTAAAATCTATTTTCATAATTTATTATTTAATGTCATCAATATTTATATCAAAGTTATCGTCAAAAAATTCACCATCGATGTAATATTTTTTATATAATCTATCATCTTCAAGTAAACATTCTTTACATATTGTTTTTTTAGATACACTAGCTACTAACTCATCATATGCCAACAATTTAGCTTCCATCTTAATGTCTAAATCTAATCTACCCCAATCTGAATCTGCACCCCATATATCTTCTTTATTAATATTATTTTCAATACAATATTTGTCTATAATTTTTTCAAACCATTCTAGTAACGGACCATCAGCAGCAAATACCTTTGGTAAGTTAGTTCTTTTATGGCACCACGCACACGTTTTATCCATTGAGTATCGAATCTAATAATTTTTCTTGTTTTAATTTTTGTTTAGTATCACCATATAGCCACGCTCTTTTTAAACTCATTGGGAATACAGTTGAACACTCTATACCCAATATATGCATCTCTTTTAGGTATTCCAAGCTATCGTTGGTAAAAGTTGTTCTCATATGTGCCGGCATTGTATTAACAGTTTTACTTTGCTCACCACCAACATACATTCCTTTAACCCATTGGACCTCGATCTTTTTAATTAAAGTATGATAATAATAAAATATGTCATCACCATGCCATAACTTTAAATCATAAGGTAACTGGGGCCAATTTTCTTTTAAACAAAACATAAATTGACCTCCACCAGCAGGTCTAGCGTTTATGTTTCCTTCATTTTCTGGAATTGAAGCTAGTGAATAATGTTCTTCCTCATCTAGCTTATTTGAGTTGATAATACAAAGTGCTTTTGGTTTAGTATCTAATACAAATTGGTGAAACTTTGCTACATTAAATGTAATATCATCATTTATAATCGCAACTTGATTATTGCTACTTAAATCCACACCAATATTCCAAGATGGGTTTACATATTGGTTTTCTTCCATCTTACACACTTTAACTCTCTTATCTGAGTAGGTAATGTCTGAATTTGTATTGTCAATTATAATTAATTCTGCTTTATTATCTTTAAGGTCCATGAATTGATTAATAGTATCATAAATACTATCTGATTTCCATAACGTAGGTATTATATAACTTATCATTCATCTATTATTATTGCGTCTTCAATATGACGACATATTAATATTTTATCATCTCTTTGTACTACACTATCTCCTTCTAAATGGTCAACCCATAACCCTAATAATTGTTTATTTATTTCATTACTTTTTCGATCAGTAATAAAACTATGAGGTGTAAAATCCCTTAGAACTTGTAATAGTTTGTCTCCATGTTTTACAATATTATATTCCATTCTGTTTATCTATTAATTCACCTAATTCCTGTTGTAATTTTTGAATTGTTTTTTTAGTACTCATTTTTTGAGATTGTACTTTTAAAACAAGTATTTGCTCTCTCAGGGATTTAATTTGTTCTTTTGTAGTCATATGGATTGAGATATTAATTGTTTATATTTAGTTGTTGACCAACCATGGTCTCTATTAAGATAATGTATCTTTATTGGTAGATTATCACCAGTAAACGGTTTTCCAATATAGTCGTCGCCTAAAAATCTAATGTTAAATTCACCGTATTTTAATAAATATAATAGTTGCTCTTCATACGTATACCTTACTACATCCTCAACATAAATAAGAGAGAGTAACATTGCTTTACGCTCCTCTACACTTAATATAGGTTTAAGCTTTTCAGGACGTTCTATAGAAGGATCAGTATGTAATAAAACTACTAAGCAATCACAATTAGCTACTGCCTCTTTAAACATTTCAATATACCCTGGATGGATTACATCGAAATTGCCTGCTATAACTCCTTTTATCATAGTTTTGTAAATAAATGTGTAAACCAAGCTATTAATCCATTTAGATTTAAAGCTACTAAATTCCATTGTTTACGTGATGACGTTTGTACTATAACACACATAAATCCTATTACATACAATCTTGGATCCAATGTCCACTGTGCTGCTATTAAAAAACCTGCCCCCATATAACCTATACGTGAAGCAAATTTCTGGTATGATGTTAGCTTATTAGTATATGCTAATATTTTAAGTATTTTATACTTTAATGTTTTAACTATTTTCTTCTTAGCCATATTTATTTAGTTTTCCAGAATATTTGTATACAAATTAAGATTAATGCTAATCCTAAACTAACCCATGTTTTATTATTTATACCTTCACTAAAATGGTGATTTAACATTATAGCATAAATTATCATTCCAACTCCAAACCCAATAAAACGAGCAGGCCATAATAAACCACCCATTCCACTTACAGCATATTTAGTTCCCCAAATATAAAAAAACGATAATACAATACCACAAGCTGCTACTATGAATTCATTTTTTCTAAACCAGTCTGTTTTTAAGAATTGACCATTTAATTGGTAGAATGTAAGTACATGAGCAATAAAAAATGCCCCAATACCTATAAATAAATCTTTAATTACTACCATTATGTTTTCATTACTTGTTGATACGCCTTCTCGTATACCTCTTCTAAGGGCATATGTTTATTTTCACTTCTAATTTCACCTACTTTTTTATATACTTCATCACGTTTACCATGTTGGTATGCACTATATAATAAATTTTCTATATTACTCATCCCAATCGTGGTTACCAAAGTTATAAATTATAGATAAACAACCTAAATACAATAAGCATGTATAGTAAGTCATTTCATTCTCTTGAGGTTGGTCATTTGGTTCTAAAAAATCATAACCAATTGTAAATCCTTGGTGTGGCCATTTCCACCCTAACATTAATTCCCACCATTTTCCATTTTGTTCACTATCGAATCTGAAGCTCATAATTATAACATTAAATTTTTGTTTTCTAAAAACATCCAAAACCTTTCTAACCACAATTCAACTCTAACATCTTCAATTGTGTCTTTAGCACCATATCCTTCGATACGTTTTTCTGCTACCCAAGCAATTCCCATATCACAATAGTCTCTTGCTTTATCTTTATCCCCTAATTTATAAAAACTCTTTGCCTTATCCAAGCAATTATGTAAAATTTGTTTTTTTACTTTCATATTATTCTTCTTCATTTTTTTCATCTAACCAAATTAATCCTTCTGCCATTATTTCTTCTACCCAATATGCTGATGGGTCATCAATATAAATGTTTTTACATTCACCATATCTAAGGGCATCTAATAATGCATCACCTAAATCACTGTCATAATAGTAAATATTTTCTTCTACTATAATGTGACTTGGGTTTTGAGCTGCTACAAAAATTGAGTAACCATCTGCTGTTGATTCTTCATAAATGTAAAAATCACACTCATTAGACCATTCATCTACTATTTTTGCTCCAAAGTGGGTTAGAAATTTATTTTTCATATTTATGATTTTATAATTTCTACTTCAGCCCATGCTGCTAAATGTACTACTTCATTATCACTATTGGTACAATAACTATACATTCCATCTACATGGCTAAAATTTAACACTTCTTGCTCTTCAATAATTGGGGCAGCGGGTGGTATGGATTTAAAATTTCCCACTACTCTAATTTTACTATTTCTAGGTACATCGTATAATTTCATATTATTGGTTGTTAAAATGATTTAATAAATCTATTCCTTTTAATGTATCAACTACATTATCAAACTTTTTATGTAAATATTCTCCATCCTTATCATAACCTAATCTATAAATAACATAACTACCTGATGGGAACTCAATTATTACTGTTTTAAATTCACTGTAACCAGAATATTTACCTCTATCATAATCAGAACCTATTTTAACTTTAGCATTAGGAAATAATTTTGTGTATTTCTCAACTGTATATTCTATTATATTTTGTCTTTTATTAGTAGATTCTAATTGTGTTAATGAGTAACTATTATGTTCTTTAAGTTTAGTTAATAATGAACTTGGCTTGTAATATCTGTACTGTGAAGTAATACTAGTACATTGTAATTTATCACCATCTCTGTATACATAACTTTTACTCATTTCAATTTTACCATTTCGAAATGAATCAAATAAAATTTGACAACCACCACTACTTCTCATTACCTCAACTTCAGCATACCATTGTGTATTGTTGTAACTATAACCAAACTCATGATCATAAGTTTTTTCAAATACTTCAAAGTCATTTATATAATCAATACCTATTCTAAAACCAGCTTCATCAAGTAATAATTGGATTCTTCTATTTTCATCTTGCTTTCTAACAACTTCTTTATCACACTGAGAAATGTATTTTTTAATTTCTAATCTTTGCTCAGTTGTTAATATTTTTCCTTCAAATAAATCTAATTGCATTGTTTCTGTGTTTGACATAACCTTTATTTTTAATTAATAATGAAACTTCGCGCCCCATTTACCTGGTAAATATACGAACTCTTCTCCGGGTAACCACATTTTTACGCGGAAATGTTACATTTTTCTTTACTTACTTGTACTAAGGTACCATTCATCTTGATTAAGATATTACCATTAAAATGTACCCCATAACATTTTTTACGCTTATTATTATATGTTATCCAATCTCCTGCTTTCATCATATATTAATTGGTTTAAAACTTTAGTTAATTGTAAACTATCCCTTAAATTAGCACATTTTTCATATTCCTCAGTTGATTCAAAATATTCAATTAATTCTTCAGTTAATTCATCTATAGTTAATTCAGGATCTGGAATGAATATCATGTCTTCTATTTCATTACTATCATTGTGGTAGATTTGTTTATCCTCCCCCATAACCATATCATAACCAACATTCATTGCCTTATCTAATAATTCCATCTCTTTCATATTAAAATGGTAATAGTTCGTTAGACGTATCTTTAGGAGTAAATGTTGGATCATCTAACTTTCTATAATCAAAGCTAGCAAATGGCATCTCACCAATTTCACGTACTTTAATATCTTGTGAATGGCGTCTATTTTCGAGTGATAATCTTAAATCATTAGCTCGTTTTCTAGCCATATAATCATTATCAGCATAAACGTACATATCCATTGTAACAACGTATCTTTTATTTTCTTTATTCATAATATTTTGCTATTAATAGTAGTTTAACTTCTTCACTAATCTCGTTTGTCTGGTATAATTTTTCTATTAAATCTATCATGAGTGTGCTTGAATTAATTTATCTATATCTTCTCTAGATTGCCACCCTAAAACCATATCATGGTCATCCCCAATAAAGTTACCATCTTGATCAAATATAGCAACTTCAAATGAAGAAACATCTTTAACATTATCAACTGGTCCTCTAACACCAGTTTTACCTGTACTGTACATTCCCTCACCTGCAACTATGGATAACTCAATACCATTATCTAACATTAATAATCCTTGAATACTTCCTTTACCTACTTTGTGTTGTTTCCAACTAACATCTTTAAATGTTTTCATAACCTTTATTGTTTTTAATCGCTCGAACCATTCGAACACGTAAATATACGAACTCTCCTCCGGGTAACCAAATCTAATCGCCGAAAGCTTCCTCTAATGTTGCTGGGTTGTCTCTTAAGTAGGCAGTAAGTTTAGATTGTTCTTTCCAATCGCTCATAAACTCTTGTTCAGCAGCGTTAGTTTTTGTTTTAGGTTGCTTTAACATCCATGGAGTATTTTCTTTACACCATCTAATATAACCTGGGTCGTATTGTTGTACTTCAGATATTAATTGTCCTTTATATTTACCTGATCGTAATATCATTCTATTATTTCTTCTAAGTTAAGGGTATACTCTTCGAATAAATTATTTATAAGCTCAAATGTTTCATCAACACCATCAAAAACAGTATATCTTGTAGGTTGTGATTCAAACTTATGTGTTAATTTCTTTTTTAAGTTATGTTGGATTTCAAATAAAATACAAGCCATATCTAAAGCTTTTATACATCTTTTGTGTGATATTACATCATCAGGGTTGTCTAAATCAAATTCTAATATTGCTTTCATATTGATATTACTATTTCTCTGTTAAACCATCCTATTATTAATTCATAACTCCCATTCAAAAATCTATCATGGGTTATCTTAACATAAGGTATTAAGTATATCTGGTATGCTACTCTGTAAAAATTAATCTTCATAATCTAATATTTCTTTTTCTGTTGCTTCTAACATCCTAATTAATTCATCTCTTAACTCCTCAAGTGTATTACCTCCTGGAGCAATACCCTCTTTAGTCCAACTATTCGGTTCTCGTTTACTGTCATAATAAACTTCATGAATTTGATACCAATCATCTTCTCCATCTGCCTTTTCGTGCTTCATTACTCTATGATTCCACATAACTATTTTTATTTACGTCAATATACGAAAAAAAATATGCGCCTCCTAATGGAAGCGCATATATTGTTAAAAGACTTACTCTAATGCGTTGTTCTTATGATTAACGGAGTAAGAAGTTATATTTTATTGGTAATCTTTCATGAAACGACCGAAGTGTTCTTGTAATGCTTTATCAGCAACATAGTTTTTAAAGTCTTCAACATAATCATCTACATCATCAAATTCATCACCTGCTTTTTTAACTGATGCCATGAATTGTTTGATTTCTGAATCTGTTGCTTTAGCATCATTTTTTAATGCTTTAACTATATCTTTCATTGGAGGTACACCTTTAAATTTAGGTAATGCTTCTTTAATTGAATCTTCTTCATCTAAAGCATCCATGTTACCTTTAACACCCGCTTCTAAATCTGCTTCACCTGGTTGCATAGCACCTTCTCCAATTTCATCTACATAAGAATCTGATTCTTCCATACCTGCTAATCTATCACCTTGGTCCAAGAAACCATCATAATATTTTTCTAGTTCAATTGCTAAGTGTTCAATTACATCTGGGATGAAGAATTGGTCATCTTCTAATAAGTCTTGAATTAAATCCATACCCGCATCTAAGAATTTTTGTTTCATAGGTATGTTAAGTAAACCTTCAATACGAGAACCTACTCTTGAACTTACTTCTTTAATATGACTAGTTGCTTTTTCATATGAAGCACCTTTATCTACTTTTCTGTATGCTAAAGCTGCTGCTTTTTTCTTATCAGCAGGAATATCATCATCAGCATCTGCGATATCATCGTATTTGTCTTCGTCCAAATCCATTTTAGAAGCCATATAAGCACCTAAATCGTCTGACATATCCATACCTTGCTCTTCTTGTGTTTTTCTAATCTCAGCATGAAAATCACTTAGTCTACCTTCAGCTTCCATCATATCTCCAATTTCTATTGCATCAATAGCATATTGTAAGTGGCTATTTTCTCTATGATAATTAACATCTTCAAAGTCATCAGACATTTTCTTTAATACTTCAATAGGAGTATCAATACTAGTTCCTAAACCAGTATTTAACATTCCATCGTAATCAAAATCATTAGTCCATCCTGAACCTATTTTGTATTGTTCGAATATATCTATTAAGTTATATTTACTCATAATTTATTTTTTGTTTAGTGAAATAACTTAGATTTTATTTTTTAAACTTAAAATCCAATTTTTAAATAGATCCCAATTTCGTGTTGCAAATACACCAAATGCAACACCGGCATAGATTTTATACCCAAAAGACCAAAGTACTAATCCTGCGATTAATCCTAAAACCCCTTCAATTCCGTTTCCTACTATCCAACCTTTTACAGCATTGAATGTTTTCTTAAACCAACTAACTTTTACTGGTGGTTTTATTGCTTTTTTTATTTTTGCTTGTCTAGCCATTTGTTTTATAATTTGGTTATTATGTTTATAAATATATAAAAATTATGTTAAATCATATTTTTGCTTATATCTTTCGATTGTGCGTTTACCTACCCCTAATTCTAATATAACTGCATTTGAGGGCACACCTATTAACTTAGGTGTAGATATAATATAATCAATGTTTTCATTATTCCAAACTTTTATTTTAGTTTTAGCATTACTCCTATTAGAAGTATTAAATACCATTACTACTGGTTGTTTACCATACGCTTTACCCTTTTCAGGTTTAAATTTAGGTTGTCTAAATCCTTTTTCTTCCCAATGTTCCGCTTTCCAAGGCCCATTTGCAAATTTACTTCTATCATAATGCCAAACTGACCTATGGCCTAATTCAGGTTTGGATGGTACCTCAAGAAATTCTTGAGTGTATACTTGCCATGGGATGGCATCTTGTTCTTTTGGTCTACCTCTACTCATATTATAGGTTTTTATCTATTTTATTATGTAAATTTGATTCGGCATAATTAACTTTACCATACTTATCTTGTACCCGCACATTATTCCCCTTATGCATTATACCTGTATTATTTTTTATAGATTCAAATAAAAAATTAGTATAGGCTTTAGATTGTTTAAATATGATTTTAAATGGCTTATTTTCTACTTTAAAAGTAAATTCACCTCCATACTGTTCAAATTTCTTGCATAGTGTTTTTTGTGCAGGTGTAAAGTAATTCTTTTTAAGGAATAATAATTGTTTTTGCTCT
>Ga0196903_1000065_pt1 | contig 17644 bp, 22 predicted proteins | sample CB_VirMetaG_2_FD_169097 | JGI IMG/M metagenome (GOLD analysis project Ga0196903, IMG submission 169097) | Freshwater to marine saline gradient viral communities from Chesapeake Bay - CB_1504_2 Viral MetaG (v3) (version 3) | ecosystem: Environmental > Aquatic > Marine > Coastal | place: USA... | reverse complement strand
CAGATATACTTAACAGTTAGCCAGAGTCTTGAACCCGAAGATCTATGCGGGGTTTTGACATCAACCACAATATACTACCACAACGGTACGTCTACTTTACCGGATATAGGTGACGATATATATTCCGATCAAGCTGGTACTGCGGTTTCTTGGCTTGGATATAAAGGTGTTCAAGGAGTTGGTGCAACAAATCAAAACGCGGTCATCACTCTTACGGTTAACACTAATGGAAGAGTGCAGGCTAAAAGTTTATGTACTTAAGCTTTAGGTGAAAACTGAATAAACTTATCTAGTAAAGCAAATAACAATCTGAAATAAAAAATTTAAAACAATGATAAAAAACATAATAAGTAATATAGCTAAAGATAAAAAAGACCATGTGCTATTAGGTATGTTTATAGGTTACCCGTTAATGATTTTAGGATACATTATAGATATAGCCGCAAACATAAACTTCATGTTTATAGCCGGTGGTGTTTTAGGTATTATTTTAGTTGGTCTTAAAGAAATAGTTTACGATTGGTTAATGGATTTAGGAACACCTGAATGGTGGGATTTTATAGCTTCTGCAATACCTATTGTATTTCCTATAGTAACTTATTTATTAAACAAATAACAATAAATTAAATATATCCTTAAAACAAGTAATAATACAAATATACCTAAATTACGGTATAAACCAAATGTCAAACTAAAACCAAAACCAATGACACTATTTTACCGGACCCAAACGTGGTCTAACCAAGAAGAGCAAAGTAAAGAACGTATTGAACTGTGGAAGCATGTAGCTGAAAAAAAGAATTGGCGTATTGTACAGTTAAGTAACGGATTTTACCAGACAGAGTATATCTGCAAATATAATGAAAATTTGTGGAGAGATGTAACAAGGCGAGAAACAATAGAAGAAGCCGAAGAAGCTATAAATCAAACAGTAGATTATTACAACAATAAACTGGAATTTATAGACGGACCAAAAGTAGTGAAATCATTCAAATAATAAATATAATCAATTAAATTAAATGGAATACAACAACCCAAGTGAGATTGTTAAAACACTTACGTTCGGAAAAGAAGCAAACAGCCAAATAATAGCAGGAGTCGAAAAATTAGCAAACGCAGTGAAGTCAACATTAGGGGCTTCAGGTAAATGCGTAATTTATGAAGATGCTTTAGGCAGACCGGTAATAACAAAAGACGGAGTAACCGTTGCAGAAAGCGTAGTCTTATTACACCCGGTCGAAAACATAGGAGCAACCCTAATAAAGCAAGCAGCGAGTAATACAGTTAGAGAAGCAGGGGACGGTACAACAACATCTACAGTTCTTGCTCATTCTCTATTAAAAATTACAAACAAGCATTTAGATGAAGAAAAAGTTAGAGATCTTAAATCAGGCATTATTAGTGGTGCTAACAAAGTTAAAGTATATCTTGATAAAACCAGTACTCCAGTTAAAGGTGAAATGTTACGAAACGTTGCTATTATTAGCTGCAACAACGACAAAGAACTTGGGGCTAAAATTGGCGAAGCTTATGAACAAGTTGGAAAAAATGGAGTTGTATTAATGGAGCAATCCGAAACAAATGAAACTTATGTGGATTTTGTTGAAGGAGTGCAATTTGATAGTGGTTTAAAATCGCCGCACTTAATAACAGACAAAGAGAAGCATACAGCCGTTTTAAACGATCCTTACGTACTTATTGTCTCTTCGCCTATAGTTAGCATTAGAAAGATTCAAAACGTCTTAGAACACGTTGTAAAAGCTAAAAGCAGTTTATTAATTGTAGCAGAGGTAGAACAACAACCATATGCAACTTTATTATCAAACAAAGTTAAAGGTAATATAAAAGTAAATATTGTTGATGTACCTGGTTTTGGTTTAACAAAACAGGACACAATGGAAGATTTAGCTTTATTAACCGGAGCTACTATAATAAATGAAGAACTAGGAGATGATTTAGATTTAATAGATCCACAAGTTCTTGGTAGAATTAAAAAATCAGTTACAGATGAAAAATCAACAGTGTTACAAACTGAGGAGCATATTGATGTAACTACTAGGGTAGAAGAAGTTTCAAAGAGTATAGAGGAAGAAACAAATCCATTCTTTAAAAAGAAATTAGAACAGCGTTTATCTATGCTTACAGGTAAAGTTGGAATTATATACGTAGGAGCAGATTCTGAAGTAGAGCTTAAGGAAAAGAAAGATAGAGTAGAAGACGCTATCCACGCTACCAAAGCAGCTTACAAAGAAGGCATTGTTGCAGGTGGTGGAATTGCATTACTAAATGCGGCAAATAATTTAAAGCCAGTTAATAAGGGTGAGGAAATATTGTTTGAAGCTATTAAATCCCCGTATTATACAATACTAGACAATGCTGACATCGTTGAAATAAAGAAGCCATTAGTAAAAAATAGAGGTATTGACGTAAGAACTGGTAAAGAAGTTAATATGATTAAATCTGGTATTATAGATCCAGTGTTGGTTACTAAATCAGCCCTTAAAAACGCAGTAAGTGTTGTAACAACTATTGTTTCTGCGGATTGTGTAATTAGTAATAAAAGATTAGCATAATGAAAGCAATTAATTATTATATAATTATAAAGAAAATTAAGGAAGCGCCGAAGAAAGTAGGTGGTATAGAATTAACAGAGAAACAAAATAGCGACGTTAGGTACTTAAAGGGAGGCGTTATTAGTGTTGGTAATAAAGTAGAGGGTATATCGGAAGGAGATACAATACGATATGATAAACACGCAGGGCACGGAATAGAATGGGGTGATTCTTTATACTATGTAATTACAGTTAATGATGTAGTTATTGTGGAATGAGATTATCTGCATCAGACTTAAAAGAAATAAATTTATTAAAATATTACAGGCTCGTTAGAAGATGGGCCTGTAAAACTTATGATCTTAAAGACGCGGATTTAGAATTGCTAATTTATCTAGATTGCAAAGAGTTATTTACACGTAATGATTTTATTAATGGAGTATACACCTACAGTTGGGATAAAGACCGGTGGGAACGCTTAAGAAGGAATGGTTGGATTGATGTTTTTAAAGAACGCAATAGAACCAGTTCTAAATACGCTGTATATAAAGTAGCTAATAAAGGAAGGCTTTTAATAAAGAGAATATATAGAATATTACTAGCGGAGGAGGATTTACCTACTTCAGCTAGAAGTGTATTTTATAATAATAAAACATATACAGACAGAGTTTACAATAAAGCTATTGATGATATGATAAAAGATAAAGATAGATAAGATATGGGAAGCATACCAATTACAGCAAAGATTAAACAAAGAGCAAAGCCTCAAGGTGAAGACTGTGGGTGTGGATGCGACTGTGAAGATAAAACTACTCCAGTAACAATGAATACTGAAGACTATAAATAAGAGCATGGCATTTAATCTAAAACAATTTTCAGATCTTGTCGGTATAGACAAAGAAACTTCAACTTATAATACGCCTGTTTTTAAGAAAACATTAGAAGGAGGTATTTTAGGTGAAGCTAATAATGATGGTACTATATTTATAGATAAGTCTTTAAAAGGCAAAGCTAAAAAAGAGGCTGTAAGTCATGAAAAAGTACACTTAGAGCAAATGGCTCAAGGTAGATTGCATTACGATGATAACACAGTGACTTGGAAAAAAGATACAAAATCACCAGCTAGGGTTTACGAAAGACAGGGCAGTATGCTTGTAGATAAAAAGACAGGAAAAAGTGCTCAGGAAGGTGGCGACTTTGAGTGGGAAAGAGAAGCGTATAAAAAACAATAACATGAATTATAAAGCAAAATCAATTACAAGTAAAGCATCTAGTGCATGCAAGATTAACATGGGGCTAGTGTCAGGTGAAGCAGATGTTCAAAACTCTAAAGCTTTTGTGGACTATAGTGGTCTTATAAATAAAAAGAAAAAAGCAGGCGGAGGTGAAACTACTTCAGATGAAATAAAAATAGAAGAAGGAAATCAATAGAATAAAGCATAAGGAAAATAAAAAAATAAATATTATGGGAAGCATACCTGTTACAACTAGATTAAAACGCGTTTCAGCAATTAAAAAAACTACTCAAACTTCAGGAGCAATAGACCCGGAGAGCGGAATTGTGGAGGTAGGTGGTTCATTCCAGGGTGAAGACATTCCTTCAACTACTGAAGATGTAATGGGCGAAAAAACTGATTTTGTAGCCCCTAAAGATAAAAGAGAAAAAGACCCTGAAAAATGGGAAAAAACACGAAAAGGCATTTGTGATGGATCTATAAAAGGCGATAAAAGTAAGGTTAACTGTGATGATGTCGTTGTTGAGCAAAAAAGTGTTAAAGGTAAAAAAGGAGATAGCGGGGATTGGGAAGGTACTTTAAAAACAGGGACCACTGGAGATGTGCTTAGCGCTTATGACGCAAGAGTTCAGTCTAGAACTATTAAAAAACAACTAAAAGATATTCGAAGATCTAAAATTAGGGAAGCTAAAAATAAAGGTATTTTTACCGGGGATTTGCGTAAACAATATAAAGCTGAGGAAAACAAAGCAAGAAAAGTGGCGTTTGAAAAAGCATATAAAAGAGGAGAAGCAGCTAGAGCTAGTGGAAGAAGATCTGGCTCCTCAGAGGTAGGCACCGGTCAGCGAAACATGCTTCAGTCTGAACTCGGAGGTGTTAAAGAACAATCAAAATTCCTAGAAGACCGTGCGAGGCGGGGTTATAAACAAAAGGGATTTAGTTTTAATACTGACGAAGCTATAAAAAATTCTATTAACAATCGTAAGAGATAAATAGATATGGCATACAAACAAAAAACACCTCTACTTATAAAAGAAGCCGCTTACGAAAAATCAAATCGTAAAATGCGATCTAAGTACACTAGAGAAACCGGTAAAACTTTAGGTAAAAGGCATTTAAAAGGAACTAGTCCTCGTAGAGTATCTTTTGCTTGTAGATTCGCAGGTATGAAAGGAGCTATGAAAGACGCTAAAGGAGAACCTACTAGAAAAGCTATGGCTTTAAAAAAATGGGGGTTTGGAAGTGTTGGAGCCGCTAGTAATTTTTGTCAAAAAAATAAAAAAAAATAAATAAATAAATAAATAAAACAATGGGAAAACCAGGACCAAAACAAGTGCCTGTAACGGCGAAAATACAAAAGAGTACAGTAGGCGGTGTTGTACAACCTTCTATCTCAGGAATGGGCTCGATAGCTACTATGAAAGTAAAACAACCCTCAGTAGGTAAAATAGACAGAACAGCACGAACAGCTGCAGCAAGAAAAGCTTACGAAGCTAAAAATGCTAACAAAGCACCAAAGCCTCGAATGGGTAGAGCTCAAACAAGAGCTAAAAACTTAGCTAAAGGAGCTACTGATAAAGGGGCTGAGTTCGCGGCTAAAGGAGCTGCTGCGAGAGGAGCTGAGTATGGAGCACAGTCCAAAGACAATATTTATATAGGAACAGGGCGTGGATTGGGTAAAACAATGCAAGAAGAAAAAGCTGCTAAATCCAGTAAAAAAGTAACAAGCAATACTAACGCTGGTAACGCAAAATCTGTTAGAGGTGGTTTTTTTGGTACTGATGATTACAAAAAATCTGTATCTGCAGGTAATAAAGAAGCTAATAGTGATAATGCTAGAAGAGACTTTACTGCTAACTTAAAAAATCAAACAAAAACAAAACCAAAAGTAAAAACTTTAAAAGCTATCAAAACTAAAGGAGTTGAGAAAGTAAGCGCAAAACCTAAAGCGCCTAAACTAGCAGCTACTTCAGTTAAGCCTAAAGCTGTAAAACCTACTAAGAAGCAGGTTAAAGAATCTAAAAGCGTAAAAAGAAAAACAGCAAGAGCTGCTAAAACAAGAAGAAAAGGTATAGAAGCTTTGGAATCTGGAAACCTTGCAAAAGCAAAAAGATTAAATCGTAGAGAAGAAAGGATTAACAAAAGAATTGAGAAAAAGAAATCCGGTCAAGCTTCTAAAGCTATAAAGCCTGAATAATGAAAAAGTTATTTCAATGGCTTACAGGTGGTGTTATCAAAGAAGTTGGTGACGTCATCGATAAGCTTACTACAACTAAAGAAGAAAAACTAGAAGCACAAAGACTAATACAAGAGATATTAGAAAAAGCTGACAGTGAAGCTCAAGAGCAAGTTACCGAAAGATGGAAAGCAGATATGGCTTCTGATAGCTGGTTGGCTAAAAACATTAGACCTTTGGTTTTGGTATTTTTAACTTTTGTATTTAGTATGTTAGCATTCGCTGATGGTAATATAGGTGAATTTAAAATAACAAAAGAATACATACCAATATTTCAATCCCTACTAATAACTGTGTATGGAGCTTACTTTGTAGGTAGAACTTGGGAAAAAGCAAAAAATAATAATAAATAAATAAATAAATAAATAAAAATGGGACAATATTTTAATCAACCTGATTTTGCAACATCTGCGAAGACTGTTGTAGTAGGAACAACTGATGTAAAAAACAGTGCTTTATACATAGGATCCGGTGGAAACATTGAGGTTATTGTAGTAGGAGAATCTGCTTCAGTAGTATTTAAAAATATACCTGATGGTTCTTTTTTACCTGTTATAATTAGTTCTATTGTAGCGGGTGCAAATACGACTGTTTCGGACTTAGTAGCTATAAAGTAATATGTGGAGTTTAGGAATAGGTGTTTGGTGGTCCACAGCAGCATCACTCATATCTTCTTTGCTTAGTAAGCTTAAAGCTAGGTCTACTTATTTTGAAAATCAAACCTGTACTAAAGCTACTTTAAAAGAAATAGACAGTGCTGGGTTATTAGAAAAAGCAAGTATAATAACGACACCTACTGCGTATAGTGATGGGTTTATAAATAGTGTTAAACCAGAGCAGACTTTAGGTAGTGAATTAGTTATAAATGGAGATTTTGCGACAGATAGTGATTGGACTTTAGAAAGTGGTTGGAGTATTTCAAATGGTAAACTTGTAGGAACTTTATCTAACTCTACAAACGCTTATCAAGAAGAAATTCTTGAAGCAGGGAAAAAATATAAAATTACTTATGAGATTACTAATTACACTCAAGGAGGTGTAAGGTTTCAATTTGTAGGTGGTAGTACAGTAAATGGATTAAGTAGAAATGGTTTAGGCACTTATACAGAGTATTTAACTGCAACAGATAGTCATAACAGAATTAGATTTAGAAGTTTATCTGCTGATGGAGGTTTTACTGGTTCAATAGACAACGTATCAGTAAAAGAGGTTATAGATGCTGATTTTACATTTACAAGAAACACGCCAGCCACAAGAGTTAATGCACAAGGGTTAGTTGAAGATGTGCAAATACTATCTAGTAATTTGGTAACTAACGGAGATTTTTCTCAGGTAGGTTCGGAACTTATTACTAACGGAGATTTTGCAACTAATTTAAGTGGTTGGGTTTTGCAAAATGTTGATGCATCAAATACAATAACTTGGGAACCCAGCGGAGCAAGGGTTATATCGACAAGCGTTAATATATCTCTTAGACAACTTAATATATTAACTGTTGGTAAAACCTACAAACTAACTTGCGATTTAGCTATTACAACTGGTAGATTAGCGCTTGATGGTTCAACTGCTGGCTCAACGATACAAATGGTTGAGGGTTTTAATGAGATAACTTTTACGGCTAGCTCAACTAACTTTATCGTAAAAAGATATACTGGAAACGATAATTGTTTAATAGATAACATATCAGTTAAAGAAGTTGGGCAAGGTTGGAGTGTTGGGGATGGTACCGCGGATAATTATGTAGAATTTACACAAGGTACAGCGAGGTTAAAATTCTTAAACACAACTCCTGTAACTCAATTAATAGCAACAGCACCTTATGAAGCTGGTAAAAAATATAAATTAATTGTTGACGTTGCAAGTGTTACAAGCGGAGAAATAAAGATAGACTCAAATAATATACAAGAAACGTTTAACACACCTGGAATAACTACAAGAATTATAAGCCCGACAGGTAGTAATAATATAAAATTTTACAGAAATACATCAAACGTAGATATTACTTTGAATAGCGTTTCACTTATAGAAATAACAGATGATACTGACCTACCTAGAATAAACTATGAGGGGTTCAGTTATCAAGATGTTTTAGGTAGTGAATTAGTTACTAATGGAGATTTTGCAACTGATAGTGATTGGAATAAATCAACGGGTTGGAGTATTAGTAATAATACGGCTATTTCAGATGGGTCAACTATAGGTGGGAGTGTAATCCAACAAACAATACAATTAGTAGAGGGAAAAACTTACCAAGTAATTTTAAATGTTGATTCTGTAGATTCAGGTCGTGTTAGGTTTTATTCTAACTTTTTAGGTGGTGGTCAAGCTGATATAAATTCTTCAGGAACTTTTACATATAATGTTATATCGTCTATAACGGGTGGTAGAACTGCTGGTGTTCAAGCAAGAGACGCTGGAACTGAATCTGTAATAAACAGTATTTCTGTAAAAGAAGTACTAAAGCAAGAAGTAGTACCTAATAGTGGGTGCGGTAGTTGGTTATTAGAGCCAGGGGCTACAAATACTGCAACTGATTCAAATGATTTTACAACGGGAGATATATTTGTTTCAAGTGGTAATCCAACCCTTTTAAATAGTTTAACATTAACTGCAAACGCAACAACATCTCCAGATGGATTAATAAATGCTTCAAAAATTCAAATTGGTAGCACAAGTACAGCTATTAATAGAATTAGATATACATCAGTTGTAGTGGTATCGGGAAATATTAATACATTATCAATTTTTGCAAAAAAAGGTTCTGGTGTTGATTGGTTTGGGATTTTTGTTGATGGTATTGATGATACTTCAAGAGTGTGGTTTGATTTAGAAAATGGTGTTCTTGGTACTAGTTCAAGTGCTGTTGTTAATCAAGGAATAGAAGATTATGGAAATGGTTGGTATAGATGTTCAATGTCTTTTACTACATCAGTTGATACTAGCGCAACTGTCAGTTTCGTAATAACTGACGTAAACGGGGGTGGACCTTATAGTGGAGATTTAACAGACCATCATTTTATATATGGTTTACAAGCAGAATCACACGCTACAAGACAATACGCAACTTCATACATTCCTACAAGTGGTTCAACAGTAACAAGAGCAGCAGATTCAGCATTAGATGCAGGAAGTAGTGATTTAATAAGTTCAACAGAAGGGGTATTATATTTTGAAGCTGCAGCTTTAAATTCAATAAATGAGTTTGGATCTATTTCTTTATCCAATGGAGGTACAACTGAAAGGATTAGGTTTCTGTTAAATAATAATGAAAACATTATATCAATTCAAGCAGATACAGGAGGTGGTGGTGTGTTTTTTAGAAGTTATACATTAAGCGATATTACTGCTTTTAATAAAATAGCTATAAAATACAAGCAAGATGATTACGCTATTTGGATTAACGGTGTTGAAGAACATACTATTACCTCTGGAGCAGTTCCAACTTTAAACAAACTTAATTTTAGTAACGGTGGGCTATATAATACTTTTAATGGAAAAGTCAAATGCGTAGCAGTATTCAAAGAAGCATTAACAGATGCAGAATTAACCGCTTTAACATCATAATTATGGGACTACATATAGGAAAATATAGATTTGGTTACGGAAGAGAGCAAGCTGAATCTAAAATAGAAGGTTTAGGAATAGCACAAGATGAAAACGGTAACAACTATCCAACACATAAACATACTATAACAAAACTTGGTTATGAGGTTTTAGAAGAAGCGGTTTATGATGGAGAAGAAGTAATATCTGAAACAGTATTCGGAGAAGGTTTTTTAGTAGATGTACTTTGGAGAGATTTAGAAGAAGATGAAGACGGTTCAGTGGATCATCCATATGGTTGGAAAACTTTTGAAGTTGATATAAACAGTGAAGGAATACACGGATTTTTAGGTCTTAAATATCAAGATTTAAAATTCTAATAAGTAATTAACGATAATACGTAATTAATAATACAAGTAATAACAATTAAATCAAATAAAATGAGTAAAACTTTAAAAAAAGAAGAACTAGCTAAATTACAAGAAGCAGTTACTAAAGTAAATCAAATTAAAAACGAGATAGGTAATATCGAAATTCAAAAACACGAGCTACTGCATCTAACAGTGGATGCCAATAACTCATTAGCTGAAATCCAAAAAGAATTAGAGGAAGCTTATGGAAAAGTTAAAGTGGATATTACTACTGGTGAAATAACAGAAGGAGAGTCTAATGATTAGAAAAATAAGTATTGGACGCGACTATAAAACCGACGCCATGCACTACTCTGTTGGACAAGAGGTTTACGGAGGTCACATTATAAGAAATATAATAGAAGAAGATGATAAGTTTTCTATATACATTGAAAAAGGTAATGAGTTGATGCCTTGGAAAGACTTCAATAAAAACATGGCTGTAGCTGTTGAATACAATTTAGAATATTAATGAAAGCTTTATATAATTTTATCGTAAAACCTGTTGGTGAAAGATATAATAATGTAAAAAAAATTGACGGCAATACTCTTTTATTAAACACTGAACTACAAAACCATAACTACTCAAATAGAATTGCTAAAGTAATAGCAGTTCCTTCTGCGATAAAAACAGACATAAAAGTGGGAGATGAAATTATAGTTCATCACAATGTATTTCGTAGATTTAAAGATATAAGAGGTGTTGAAAAAAATAGTAAGTCATACTACGAGGATGGCGTTTATTTTGTAAATGAAGATCAAGTATTTGCTTATAAAAGAAACGAAGACTGGCATAGCTGTAAAGGGTTTAATTTTGTTAAGCCTATAAAAGAAACTAAAGTTTTTTCAATGGACTCAGAAAAACCAGCTATCGGTATATTATATTTTAAAGACCCAAGTCTTAAAGATTTAGACAAAGGTAATTTAGTAGGGTTTAGACCCGGGGCAGAATATGAGTTTGTTATTGGAAAAAACAGACTTTATAGAGTACCCACTAATTCAATCACAATTAAATATGAATATAAAGGAAACGAAGAGGAGTATAATCCAAGCTGGACATAAAGCAGTCGAGGAGTTAATTAAAGTAGCTAAAGAGGCTATTGTTGACTCTGAAGATGATTTAACTGCTGATAAACTTAAAAACGCTGCGGCTACTAAAAAACTAGCTATATTTGATGCTTTTGAAATCTTAAATAGAATAAAAGAAGAAGAGGATATGCTTGACAACAAACCCAAAGAAGAGGATGTGAAAAAAGCTTTTAAAGGGTTTGCAGAAAAAAGATCTAAGTAATGTACGTTCAAACTTTATATAGTATTGTAACTCCTATAAGGAAAAACACTATATCTAGAATGAATAAATCTAGAAAGTGGAAGTACGGTTATGATAAAGAACACGATATTGTTGTCATTAGCAAAACAGGTCAAATAGGTGAAATATATAACATACAAAACCTAAAGATTGCTTTACCTAAAGCGCCTGCTAAAATAGACAAAACTAATAACAAGTGGAAAGTTGAAGAATATCCTAAAGAACTAAAATCAATAACTAGTATATTTGATTGGAGAGAATATCCTGAAGATTTTCAAAATAAATGGGAGGGGTATATAGATGAACAATTTAAAAGAAGAGAAGAAGGTCATTGGTTCAATAACAAGAACGTGGCTACTTACATCACTGGTACTCATTTTATGTACCTGCAATGGTCTAAGATTGACGTTGGGAACGCAGACTTTAGGGAAGCGAACAGATTATTCTATATATTCTGGGAAGCTTGTAAAGCAGACAGTAGATGTTACGGAATGTCTTACCTTAAAAACAGACGTTCTGGATTTTCATTCATGGCATCAGGAGAAACAGTTAATATGGCAACCATCTCAAGTGACGCTAGATTTGGAATACTATCAAAGTCTGGATCGGATGCAAAGAAAATGTTTACCGATAAAGTTGTACCAATCTCAGTTAACTACCCATTTTTCTTCAAACCTATACAAGACGGTATGGATAGACCAAAAACCGAACTTGCATATAGGATACCGGCATCTAGGCTTACGAGAAAATCGATACAAGCTAAAAAAAGCACAGAGGTATTAGAAGGGCTAGATACAACTATTGACTGGAAAAATACGGGAGATAATTCTTATGATGGTGAAAAGCTTAGACTATTAGTACATGATGAGAGTGGTAAATGGGAAAGGCCTGATAACATATTAAATAACTGGAGAGTTACCAAAACATGTTTAAGACTAGGTTCTAGAATTATAGGTAAGTGTATGATGGGTTCAACATCAAATGCTTTGGACAAAGGAGGTTCTAATTTTAAAAAACTATATAACAACTCAAACGTTTCAAAAAGAAATAAAAACGGTCAAACTGCATCAGGTTTATATTCTTTATTTATCCCAATGGAATGGAATTACGAAGGGTTTATTGATGAATATGGATACCCTGTTTTTAATACTCCTAAAGAAATAACAACGGGGCCATTAGGCGACATTATAGACGTTGGAGTTATACAGCACTGGGATAATGAAGCGGAAGGATTAAAAGGTGACCAGGACGCTTTAAATGAATTCTACAGGCAATTCCCACGCACAGAAGAACACGCATTTAGGGATGAAGCTAAAAACAGTATATTTAATTTAGCAAAAATATATGAACAAATAGATTACAACGAAGATTTAGGTAATACGAATGTATTAACAACTGGTAGTTTTCAATGGGCTAACGGAATAAAAGATTCAACAGTTATATATACTCCTAATCCTAACGGTAGATTTAAAGTTTCTTGGGTACCTAGTACAGCTTTGCAAAATAGACAAATTGTTAATAAAGGTTTAAAGAGCCCAGGTAATGAGCATATGGGAGCTTTCGGTTGTGATAGCTACGATATATCAGGTACAACAGATGGTCACGGTTCAAAAGGAGCTTTGCACGGTTTAACTAAATTTAGTATGGAGGATGCTCCTGCTAATACATTTTTTTTAGAATATATTGCTAGACCCCAAACTGCTGAAATATTTTTTGAAGATGTACTAATGGCATGTATATTTTACGGTATGCCTATATTGGCAGAAAACAACAAGCCTAGATTATTATATTATTTTAAAAGAAGAGGTTATAGAGGGTATTCAATGAATAGACCTGATAAGATATGGAATAAATTATCGGTTACAGAAAAAGAAATAGGAGGAATGCCTAACTCAAGTGAAGACATAAAACAAGCTCACGCTGCAGCTATAGAAACATATATAGATAAGCATGTTGGTTTGCAAGAGGATGGTCAGTATGGTGCAATGTATTTTAACACCACCTTGAATGATTGGGCTGGTTTTGATATAAACAAAAGAACAAAGTTTGATGCTGCTATAAGTTCAGGGTTAGCTATAATGGCTTGTAATAGACATTTATATCACCCAAGACCTAATGTAGAAAAAAATAAAATAAGTTTAAAAATAGCTAAATACACTAATTCTGGTGGATTTTCAAAATTAATAGAAAAATAAAAATATGGCTGAGTCAGTTATAACAAGTTATTTTCCAAGTCAAATAGCTAGTGATCAAGAAAAGCAATCACTAGAATACGGAACAACAGTCGGTAGAGCTATCGAAAGAGAATGGTTTAATAATGATAATGGCAATAGCCGTTTTAAAAGCAACCAAGTATCTTTTCATAATCTAAGACTGTATGCTAGAGGAGAACAAAGCATTCAAAAATACAAAGATGAGTTATCTATAAATGGTGATTTATCTTATTTAAACTTAGACTGGAAACCAGTACCTATTATACCTAAATTCGTAGATATAGTTGTTAATGGTATTTCAGATAGACAATTTGATATAAAAGCATACTCGCAGGATCCTTATGGAGTAAACAAAAGGACTAAGTATATGGAGTCTCTTATTAGAGATATGCAGACTAAAGAGTTAAATGAATTCGCAGAAGCTGAGTTTGGAGTTAATCTATTTGAAAACGATCCAGAAACATTACCAAAAAACAAAGAAGAATTAGATGTGCATATGCAGCTTAGCTACAAGCAACAAGTTGAGTTAGCTGAAGAACAAGCTTTAAATGTATTGTTAGATGGTAATAAGTATGATCTTATAAAGAGAAGGAGTAATTACGATATAACCACAATAGGTATAGGTGCAGTAAAAAATACTTTTACAAAAGCAGAAGGAGCTAAGGTAGAATATGTAGATCCAGTTAATCTAGTTTGGTCATATACTGATTCACCTTATTTTGACGATATATATTACGTAGGAGAAGTTAAGTCTGTTCACTTAAATGAACTTAAAAAAGAATTCCCTTGGTTAACAAATGATGATTTAAAAGAAATCGCAAGCCAGTCTGTAAGTAATAGCGGTTTTTATAATAGAACTATAAACAACAATGACGAAGACGATTCTAATACTATTCAAGTATTATACTTTAATTACAAAACTTTCACAAACGAAGTATACAAAGTAAAAGAAACAGCTACTGGAGCTTCTAAGATAATACCTAAAACAGATGAGTTTAATCCTCCTGAAGAAATGTACGAGGAATATGGTATATCAAAATTATCTCAGTCGTTAGAAGTATTATATGAAGGGGTAAAGATTGTAGGTGGCAAAATGCTTAAATGGGAGATGGCTAAAAATATGATACGCCCTAAAAGCGATTATACTAAAACCAAAATGAATTATAGTATTGTTGCACCTAGAATGTATAAAGGCAGAATAGAGAGCATTGTTTCGCGTATAACAGGTTTTGCTGATATGATTCAGTTAACACATTTAAAATTACAGCAGGTAATGTCTAGAATGGTTCCTGATGGAGTATATCTTGACGCAGATGGTTTAGCTGAAGTTGATTTAGGTAATGGTACAAATTACAATCCACAAGAAGCATTAAATATGTTTTTTCAAACAGGTTCTGTAATTGGTAGATCGTTTACACAAGATGGAGATATGAATCCAGGAAAAGTACCTATTCAAGAAATATCAACTGGCTCAGGTGGTGGGAAAATGCAAAGTCTTATAGGTAACTATAATTACTACATGCAAATGATCCGTGATGTAACCGGGCTTAATGAAGCCAGAGATGGAAGCACTCCGGATTCTAGAGCATTAGTTGGTGTTCAAAAAATAGCTGCAGCAAATTCTAATGTAGCTACAAGGCATATATTAGATGGTAGTTTGTTTTTAACAGCCGATTTATGCGAAGGTTTATCTTTAAGAATTTCAGATATAATAGAATACTCTCCAACTAAAGAAGCTTTTATTCACAAAATAGGTAATCAAAACGTTGCTGTATTAGAAGAGATGAAGAATCTTCACTTGTATGACTTTGGTATTTTTATAGAACTACAGCCAGATGAAGAGCAAAAAGCTGTTTTAGAAAACAACATACAAGCAGCTGTTCAAAGTGGGCTTATTGATTTATCTGACGCAATTGATCTTAGAGAGATTAAAAACTTAAAACTAGCTAATCAATTACTGAAAATAAGAAGAGTAGAAAAACAAAAGCGTGATCAAGAAATTCAACAAGAAAATATAAAAGCTCAATCCGACGCTAACGCTCAAGCTCAACAAGTAGCAGCTCAAGCTGAGGTTCAAAAAAATCAAGCTATTACACAACAAAAAATAGAATTAGAAAATGTTAAAGCTGGTATTGCTGATCAAAAACTAATGAAAGAAGCTACATTAAAGAAAGAGCTTATGCAATTAGAATTTGAAATGAATATGCAATTAAAAGGCATAGAAGTCAACAATCGTAAGACAGAAGTAACAGATAAAGAAGACAGAAAAGACGAAAGAACTAAATTACAAGCAACACAACAAAGCGAATTAATAGATCAAAGACAAAACAGTTTACCGCCTAAAAACTTTGAATCCTCAGGAAACGATATACTTAGCGGTGATTTCGGCTTAGGTTCCTTCGACCCTAAGTAATAATAATAGTAACAATTATATAATATTTTATCATGGAAGAACAATTAGAACAAGCTAGTCCTGAAGTGGAAGTAGCTAAAACAGAGGATGCTAATCCTATGTCATTCGAAGATGGTGTTATTAAAGTTAATTTAAGCGACCTTAATAAACCTCAAGAAGAAAGTGTTCCAGAACCAGAAACAGTAGTAAATGAATCAACTGAAACTGAAGAAGTAACTGAAACACCAGAAGCGCCGACTCAAGAATTACCCCAAGAACCAGAATCTTATATTGAAGAAATAACAGATGAAGAGGTTCAAGAGGTTACGGAGCAGCTAGCAGAAGATGTAGTGGAAGCTGTAGCGGAAGCAAAAGAATCGGGAGTTGAACTACCTGACAATATTCAAAAAGTTGTCGAGTTCATGAATGACACAGGCGGAAGTTTAGAAGATTACGTAAAATTAAATACAGATTACTCTTCTTTAAACGAGAACCAATTGCTTAGAGAGTATTACGAAAGTACAAGACCTCATTTAGATAAAGAGGATATTGATTTCTTAATGGAAGATAACTTTTCATTTGATGAGGACATAGATGAAGAAAGAGATATACGTAGAAAGAAAATAAGTAAAAGAGAAGAGCTTTCAAAAGCTAAAAATCACCTAGATGGATTAAAGACTAGGTATTACGACGAAATAAAAGCTGGATCTAAATTAAATCCAGAACAAGCAAAAGCGGTAGAATTCTTCAACCGTTATACACAAGAAAATGAAGAAGCAACTAAAATAGCTGAAAGTCAGGTATCTACATTTAAGAACAAAACAGAGAGTCTGTTTTCTAATGATTTCAAAGGTTTTGATTTCAACGTTGGAGAAAAGAAATTCCGTTTTAAAGTAAACAATGCAGATCAGGTAAAAGACACCCAAAGCGACATCAATAATTTGGTCAAGAAGTTCTTGAACGATAAAAATGAAATGAGCGACGCAGCAGGTTATCACAAGTCTTTATTTACAGCTATGAATGCAGATAAAATTGCTAATCACTTTTATGAGCAAGGAAAATCCGATGCTATGAAGTCCAGTATGCAAAAGGCAAAGAATATTGACATGAATCCTCGAGGAGCCCATGAAAATGTTAAGCCGCCTAATGGCTGGACAGTGAAGTCAATTAAGTCTGGTAGTTCTTCTAAATTTGGAATAAAAACTAGAAAATAAAACTTAAAAATTTAAAATTATGGCATTCACAGGAAGTGCAGGAGCATTAGCACATTTGACTCCAAGACCAACACAAACATTATTTAACGACAACTATCTCTCTTTAGCAGAGATGAACTTTACACAACAGTTCTTACCAGAAGTATATGAAAAAGAAGTAGAAAGATACGGAAACCGTACTATCTCTGGATTCTTACGTATGGTAGGTGCTGAAATGCCTATGGCATCCGATCAAGTAGTTTGGTCTGAGCAAGGTAGATTACATATTGCTTATGATGACGTAACCGTTGCAAGCGCAACTTCTATTACTATCCCAGCAGCATCAGGCGCTTCAAAAAATCTTATCGGAGCAGGTGCTACTATCGTAATAGCTAACGCAGCAGGAACAACTGTTGAAAAAGCATATGTAAAAGCCGTAGCTACAGCGGGAAGTGGAGTTGCTACTCTTACTATCGCTGGTTACGCAGGAGCTATTACTGTTACTGGAACTGGTAACGTAAAAGTATTTGTATACGGATCTGAGTACGCAAAAGGAACTAG
>Ga0196903_1000064_pt1 | contig 17992 bp, 8 predicted proteins | sample CB_VirMetaG_2_FD_169097 | JGI IMG/M metagenome (GOLD analysis project Ga0196903, IMG submission 169097) | Freshwater to marine saline gradient viral communities from Chesapeake Bay - CB_1504_2 Viral MetaG (v3) (version 3) | ecosystem: Environmental > Aquatic > Marine > Coastal | place: USA... | reverse complement strand
AAATTCAACATCAATTGTTTTAGCTATATACCTCCATCTTTTAGCTTCAGCCGCTAGTTCGTCTGACGTTTTTTCAAGAGTTTGGTTTTCTAAAAAAACATTAATATCTTCAACAGCAGCACTCTTTTTAAACTTCATAGTAGAAGCTCTATCTATTTTCTTAGAAACTTTATCTGTGGTCTGTCCTTTATCTAAGAACTCTCTTTTTGTAGAAACGTCTTCAGTTTGAATAGTCTCCATAGTTGCATCGAAAGCAAACTCTTCAGCTAATGCTTCAGCTAAAGCATCTTTTCTAGTACCCTTAGTCGATGCACCTACATCTGAGCCTAAGAAGTATTTTATAAACTCAGCTTTTACTATTGGTTTTTTCTTAAAAATTGGCTTTCCTACCGCAGTCTTTTCTCTTTTTTGTTTTCCATTACTATCTAGTACAGGCTCTATAAAAGCTTTAAACCTTTTATTCATTACACCTTGAGGTATAACTTCGAATATAGTTTCAAAATTATCTCTTAAAAAAGTCTCAAAAGCTGCTCTGCTACCCATAACATCTTTAGCCATAGTAGTTTTTAACTCTGTCCTAAAAGCCTTCTGTAAAGCTATCTTAAACTTAGGCGAGTCAATGTCTGGCAGCTTAGTCCCGAACGTCTTAGCGACAGCGTTTCTAACTTTCTGAGTTACCTCAGGCGTTAATTCTATTTTTTTTCTTAAGCTTTCTCTTTCTTTTGTAGGTTCTACAGTTTCTGTTTCCACGCTAGCATCTTCATCTACTACAGATGTGGCTTCTTCGTTTATTTCTTGAGTAAACTTACTTTGCTCGTCTTTACCTAGTATTCTGTCAGCTATTTCTATATATCTTTTAAAACCAGTTTTTGTTGAAAAAGAATTATTTATATAACCAGATAAAGGTGCTGTTTTTATTTTATCTGCTTCTTTTTGTTTTCCTTGACTAATTAAACTCTGCCTTTTAGCTTCTTGTTTTTTAACGTAAGCTGGGTAATCCATGACGGTTTCCATCATACCTCTTTTACCCGTAAGTATTTCATCTGTTAATTGATCTTTGAACTCAGAAAACTTTGGTCTATTTCTATAAGAATCAGCCAAGCCTCTTGCTGTAGGTTCCATTAAATCAACTACATCCATTAAAGCAGCGTCACCTTTAGTTTCGTAAAGCTCATTTACTTTAGCTGAGTCATTAGCTGATAAAGAAAACTTACTTCCCTTCATATCAACTTCGCCTTCTGTAGCTTTTTTTATACCCTTGCTTAACTTCCCTTTTTCAACACTCTTACTGTATTCTCTTAAAAAATCATAAACATCTTTACCTGTTTCAAATTTTATCTGCTTAAATCCAGCAGCTCTAAGTATAGGTTTTATTAAATCACCTATTTTTGTCATTATGCTTTCGTTAAAAGAAATTTCTTTATCTTGTATAGCGTCAGAAAACATAGTCAAGTATTCGTCTGGGTTTTCTTTTAAATACTCTTCACTATATAATCTATTGCCGTCTTTATCTACAGCTAAAACTCTCTTGTCTATAGCTGCGTTTTGCTCAGCAGTTAGCATGCTTCTAAAATCGGACACCAAACCTGGAGCATTACCTTCTATTAAAGCGTTTTTAAGAATACCATGTAGCAGTTCATGACTACCTACGTTCACTGCTTTTGTGTTTTTAGCTACTTCTTTATTTATAAATATAACGCCATCAATAACGCCGCCGTCAGCTGTACCAGCTTCTTCCCCGTATTTAGCAACTACATCAGAAGCTTTTTCAAATGTTTCAACTTCTAAACCGTAAGACCCAGCTTCTTTTTCAGCAAAAGAAATAGACTTTTTTAATCTAGAGCCAACTAGCTCTGAGTCTGATATACTTTTAAGCTCATTGTTTATTTCTGTTATTTCGCTTTTTTGATTTTCAGAAAGAGCAGAGTCTAAACCTTCAACTTCCCGCTGAAGCTTGTCTCTCTTAAGTATAAGATCAAAAGCTTTCTCTTTGTTTTCAACGCTATAGTTTGATGGTATTTTTAAACCTGTGTTTCTAGCATTGCTAAGGCTTTGAAGCTCTGTGTTGTATTCTTCCTGAGATATCTCGTTAGTATCTAGCTTATTTTTTATGTTTGCTTCAGACTCTTTAAAAAAGGCATCGACTACCTTTATACTCTCTGCATCTTTCAAATTAAATCTAGTGCTGACTGTTCTAGCTGCTTGTCTTGCTTCTATAGAAGACTGTCCAGCTACTTTACCAGCAAAAGGCATCATAACACCTATAAAACCACCTTGCTGCATAGATTGTTTTACTTCTTCTGGATCTAAAAAAGTTCTTAAATCTTTATCTAGTTGAGCACCTATACTTACTTGGCTTAAAATAGCTTGACCACCTTCAGTAAGCGCTTCGCCTGTACCTGAAACGGCCATGCTTTTTAGCTTCTTAGGTGCGTTTTTAATGAACTGCTTCACTTCTCCTTTAAACAAAGACGCTGTAGCTTTTTTAAAGTCAGTTCCAAGTCCAACACTTTTAGTGAAGTTTTTCATAACACCAGTAGCACCGACTCTTTCTAAGCTAGCTTGCACAGCCGCAAAGGCAGCAGCTTCAGCTCTATCAGCGTATTTACCTCCAGCTATAGCGTTTGCTATGTTATCACTAGTAGGCTCAATGCCATCAGCCACTAGACCTTCTGTTAAAGCCGTGTAGTAGTTTGAACCATATTCTTGAGCAAATATTAAAGACAAACCAATTCCACCGCTAACAAGTCCACTTGCTCCAGCTGCTACTATTTGAGGCGTTGCCTCACCAAGGGAAAGCATTGCTTCCTCTAGAGTTATTCCATCATCAAAGTCTGACTCTTTAAACAAGCTCATTCTCTGTTCTTTTTCACTTATAGTTCCAACGTTTGAAACTATTCTCTTTATAGCGCTATCTCTTTGTTTATTTAATTCGTCTATTTTTTGCTGAGGAGAACCTATAGGCCTATCACCCGTTTTTCTAAATCTTCGTAACTTAACCTCAGTGTCTTCTGTTAAAGAGCCGTCGTCTAATCCAGCTTGTATTTCAAGTATTTCTTTGTCAATATCTGCTACACTACCATGTAAAGTACTAACATCAGCTTGCCTAAGACCAACGTTCATTTGAATTAATCCTTTTTTAGCTCCTTCAATAAAAGCATAAGGATCATCTTTTAGAAAAGAATCTTTACTACGGCCAAATTCTTTGTTTCGCTCAGCCATTACAGCTGTTGTTATATCTTTATATTGATCCTTTACTGTTTCAAAAGTCTTTGAACTCTCAAAAGGAAGAACTATTTCATCTCTTATATAGTTGTTGAGCTCTGTGTTAGCTTTATCAACTTCTTCAGGAATTGTTAGGTCATATTTACCTGATATAACTTGCATCTGCTTGTTAACATCTTCAGATGCTATAGCTTCAAAAGCTTTTCTTTCTATATTAAGAACTGGATCGTTTATTAAAGCTTGATTTACACCCTGATCTAAAGCGTTTTGAAACTCCTCACTCGTAGTGTACATGTCATAATCATCTGGTAAGTAAGAAGACACGACTTCAGCTAAGTCTTTAGTTGGTTTTATTTCGTAAGAATCTTTGTACTCGTTATAAACGGATTCTGAATAAGTAGGTTTAGCCACTAACTTTTGAGATAGCTTTAGTCTTTCTTTTTTTGTTTTACCTTTTAAATATTCAAACTTGCCAGTAGCGTTAACAGCGTCGCTAAGTTGCTGCTCGTAGTCTTTTATTTGTAAATCTAAATTTCTTTGATCTCCAAAAACTAACTCACCCTCTTGCTTGTTAAGAGTTGTTGATCTTGGAGATTCTAAAACTCCATCTGCCAATTCTAAGTTCTCTTGTAAAACTGCTTCTTGATCTATTGCTGTTACACTCGCAGTTTCCTCCGCAACAGCTTCTTGGTTTCCCGACACTTCAGTAGGTTGATAGTTTTCTATAACAATCCTAATATTTTCTTCTGATTCGCCAGCAGACACCATTTGCTGGACAATTGATTCTAATTCATTCATATTACTTTTGTTTGTATTTGTCCATCAAATCTTGCGCTTTTTCAGCATCTGATTTTTTATCTTTACCACCTTCTCTTTTAGACTTTCTTTGGTCTAATAATGTTTTTATAGCATCTTTCACATCTTCAGCGCTAGCGTCACCGCCATATTGACTTACAACTAGCTCATCTATAAAAGTTTCTAACTCCTCTTGTCTATTCAAGTCAAAGCTTACAAACGTTTCTTTTTCTGGATCATCAGAGGTTTTTGGCGACGTGTATAAGTTTATAACGTCACCATCAAAATCAACATCTACTATAGGTCTACCGTTTATCTCTTTATTCTTAAAATAACTTTTATTTTTGTTAGAACTAGCTTTTAAAACGTCGTCCATTAGGTTTTTAGCTCTTTTAGAAATAGTCCTCTTAGCAATTCCTCTATTAATAGAAGCTTCTGTCGGTTTGGTTGTTTTTAATTTTTCTGTACCTAACTCTCTAATTTGACCACTAGGATTGTAGTATTTTTTATCTTCACCTTCACCTGAAGTTTCAAAAGCAGAAACAAGTCCAGTGTCTTCGTCATACATAAACTTTTTAGACATAGCGTCAGCTAATATATTTCTTTGAACAACAGGATCAGATATATTGTTAAATTGATTCCAAGTCATACCCTCTGGAGTGAAACCATCTAAGTTAACTTCAAAAGTATTCTTCATGTAGTTACGATTATTCCTAGCAAGAACACCTGCGGCTGCTGGTGTAAAAACCTCTTTTTTAACTTGAGACTCTAAAGATTTTACGTTAACTTCTTTAGCGCCTAAAAGCTCATATTTACCTCCTCTTATAGGTACAATATCTCTTCCTTCTATTAAAAAACCTGGTTTAATACCGATTGCACCAGCTCCTTTACCACCTACGATTGAATAATCTTTAGCTCTTTGGTTTTGCTCTGAAAAACTTGGAACTTCAGATATAAGACCCGCATTAACACCGTCAGCTGTCATGTAATCTTCAGCATTAAGCTTTACAGAAAAACCCTTACCATCTTCTCTTTTACCTGATATACTAAGTATTAATTGCTCGGTATTTTCATCAAAGTTTAAATTCACTTTTGAAGATTCAGGATATTTGTTTTGTTTGTTTAAAACATTTATAGCTGACAGATAGTCTAAAGACTCTTCTTCGTCTTTACCATTAACTATGTAACTACCATCTTGGCCGTAAACACTAGGTGCTTGTTCTTTTATTTTCTTAGTCTCATCTAATAAAGCTCCAGTGAAATCACCCATTAAACCAACTACTTTCTCAGCGTTTCTAACTTTATTCTGTAAAAGTTTTCTAATTTCAGGGTCTGTCTCATTAACTAAACCTATTTGAGCATCTGCAGCGCTTTGAATATTTGTATTTATAACACTATGTATTTGGTCATCAATAGCCGTGTCAGTTTTGCTTACTTTAGATTTAAGATCAGATACTTTGTCATTCCAATAAACCTCAGTTTCATTTATAGTCTTACGAAGAAGCTCTGTTTTATTTCTTGTTTCTTTAGCTTTTTCTTTAAAAACTCCAGCTACTTGTTCAAAACCGCTTCTTACTCTAGCGGCTGTTCTTGCTTCTTGTGCTAATATACTTTCTCTACTCATTTTAAGCTATTTTTTTAAATTCAACGTCGATTCTTGAATAATCTACTAAATCATAGCCGTCGAATGGAATCACAGCTTCTTTAGGTATTTCATCAGACATAACGCCTTGAAATATACCATCACCTAGATTCTTATCAATATACTCAAACGAGTAGATTTTTAATCCACTATCAGAGACACCTATTTGTTTTATATTTTTCTTTAATCTTCTATCTGAAAAACCTCCAACAATACTTCCAAGACCGCTAGCTATGCCTCCGTAAGCAGCGTTTTGGTTCGATTTAGCTTGAGCTCTATTAGCTTCTGATTGCGCTTGTTGACCTGATAAACGGTTTAACTGTTGCATAGTTCTGTCTTCTTCACCTTTAAATTGATAGTCTACTCCTTGAGCTTCAGCTTCTTGCATTCTTTGTGCTTCAGACATTTGAACACCCTGTAGTCTAGTAGCTTCACCAACCTTAGCTGCTTGTAACACTTCTTCTCCACGAGCGGCTGCTTTTGCATTATCGGCCTCTTGTTTTTCTATAGTAGCTGATACACCTTTTTTGCTTTCTAAAGCGGCTCTAGCTAAAGCCGTTGCGCCACCCGCACTTGCTCCGCTGGATCTTAATGTATCTAATGTATTAGCTAAAGCTATATCTGCTTCCTCTGCTTGAAATTCTGCAGCTTGAGTTGCCACTCCTAGGTTTAAGTAAGGATTAGACATCATTCCTGATAAATCTTTAGCCATGGAACTTACATCTTCAAAATTAGCAAAAGGATTTGGCACCGCTTGTCTATTTGCTTCTATGCTTCTTATTTCTGCTGCTTTTCCTGCTGCGGTATTTGCGAAACCTTTAGCTGCTTGTTTTTCTTGGTGGCCAGCTATTAAACCTCCACCTATAACCACCGCGGCTCCTATTGCTGCTACTACTGCCATAATTTATACGTTTTTTATTATCTCATAAGAAGGATCTGGATCAACAGTCCAACCTAGTTTTTTATGTGTTTCAATTAAATGTTTGTTTCTACCTATAGTAAACATGTGTTTTTTACCAAGCCCTTTACATGTTGCCTCAGCACTCGCTATAAGCAATTCTAAAGCATCTTTACGATCCTTATCTCTGTATTCTGGATCTGACACTATCCATTCTAATAAAACCGCATCAGAGTTAGTTATATACAAAAAGCCAGCCACAATTGGTCTACCTTCTTTTTCTATCATAAGGCCTCCTTTACCATTGTCTGGTAAAAAAGACTTTGGAGGGTTTACCCATTTAGGCCATGATTCCCACCATTGACACAAAGTTTCCCAATCACTATCTTTTAAAAGTCTTGATTTTAATTCACTCATTGATTTAATTTAATATGATGATTCTTTGTAATTACTAGACACTGAAAATAGTTCATTATTGCCCGTGCTAAAATCGTTTGTTGCCGTCAAAACAGCCGTTGCTGTAAAACCTTTTATACCTGAAATTGATTCACCAAAAACAACCTCACCGTTTACTGGTGAAGAATTATTTATTAAATCAGCAAAGTATTTATTTTCCTTCTTTTTAAATTTATTTTGAAATAATTGATTATCTAATTCAGCTAAAGACGTAGGAAAATAATAAGTTCCTACTGAACGAGCTGAATCTCCTGAATTTGTAGAAATGGAAGCTAAAGCCCAATTGCCATCACCTTCGTAATTCAATGTTTTAAAACTTTTAACAACAGAAGGAATTGCATTAAACACCGTTGTAATAGATGAACTATTTGGAACTCCATAAAAATTAGCTCTATCTACAATAGATGGATCTTGATAATGTTTCCATATACCACCATTGTATGTTGAAAAGAAATCGCTTTGAACGCTAAACACGTCGTTAGGTGCGTAGCTATATCTACTAGTCCAACCATTTATCTGCTCATCAAAAGAAAGTGTTTCAGTTCCGCTAGTCTTAGAGGCTAACGATAAAGTGTAACACTTATTATGTATGTCCCAACCACCAATAACTCTTCCTCCGCTTAAGTTATTGAATCTATCTCTAAACCAATCATACATACCATAGTTTGATATTTCAGTTATACCGTCTCTAGACAGCCTTAAAACAGCTCCTTGGTTAAGATCTGTAAAGTATTTTTGATAACCATAAACAGCAAAGCTCTCTGGGTTTCTACTTATTCCAAACTCACCAGCATAAGGCGTTATAGATCCTATTACTACGTTGGAGGTTGTTTGAATAGGTTGTCCTTCTTGAGAGTATATAGCGTCTTTATCTATTAAAGCTCTATTAACTTTATTTTCTTGAAATATAATTAAATTAGTATCTTCCGCATAAAGCTTCTGTATAGTTCCTTTACCAGGGTCGACACTTCTTGTTATATCTTGTCCAGAAGGAAATTGATTTGACTCATTAACACCTGTTCTAGAGTTTAAAACACCAGAATAAGTAATAGAATTACCTAAAACTTGCTGTCTAGTATTATCTGATCTTATAAAAGCTCTAGGTGCTAAACCTGTTTGAACATTGTTATAGCCTCCCTTTATTCTAGCTTCTTCAATGTACCAGTTATATGAAGAAGATATGTCTCCTTGTACTAGCTTTTTAAGAATGTACGTGTTGTAATATTTTACTGGTATTGTAACTGCCATATTATATTATAATTACTTATTTCTATATTAATTACCTTTATATTTAATTTATCTCTACAAAGGTTCTGTTGGTCCTATATTTTGAGTACTAAACTTTACATTAGTAGGATATGTATTGACATTACCATCGGTTTCGTTTATGTAAAACCCAAAACCTGGATTTAAACTATTAAAATTTGACGGCACGTAGTTTGGGTTGTCTAGATTCGTGCAATCCTGATTTTCATAAGACCACCCCATGTGCCCCGCTACCGTGGCAGTATCAGGTGTTCTGTTCATTACTGCGCCAAAATTAACAACAGCACAACCCGTGAAGTCATAATCACCTAGAGTACCACCAGCTGTGTTTTTCATCCCAGGTCTTACACCTGCTGCGGTTAATTCTGCCATTGTTGAGCTAGCACCACCAGACGCTGCCGTGAAAGGTTGAAGTATAGCAATTAATCTAACACCTTCTAATTGAGAAACATCATAGCCGTTCGGTGAAGTTGGACACCACTTAGGGTTAAAAGGACCTATAGGATTTGTTGAGGTGGAAGTATAGTTAGTTCCCCCTATATCAGCGTTGTATGGGTTGTTTAAAGCATCTGTGAACACTCTAGTATAATCCATAAACGTAGGACCAAACTGTTCCGCGCTACCAGATGGTGTTGGAAATCTAAAAGGGTTTGTGACTATTCGCGTAAGAGGTGGTGTCACGCTTTGAACCTCTCCTCCGCTATATACGTAGACAGGTTTATCCGTCCAGTTAGTGATCTGACCTAACACTTGAGTGTCATAAGGCGATGATTGTTGATTGAGCCTAGTATATGGCATTGATAATTTCCAATTAGCAAACTCGTCAGACGTGTTCCAGTCTCCAGCGCCATTAGTAATATCGTTTCTTACATAAGGAATCCACTGAACAGTGCCTGTGTAATCTGTTATAGCACCTATTGTATAGTTTAATGTAGACTCTTCATTCACAGCTCCTAAAGTGTCAGTTAATCTCATTCTTACAGAATAAGAGTAACCATTTAAGTTTCCTTCTCCTGGGTAATTTCCATTAGCGTCATACGCTCCTGATAAAACAAACGTTTGATATTCGTTTACTGTAGTTTGAAAAGAAGGTCTATCTGTAGATCCAGTAGCTGTTTGATACCAAGCGTTGAAACCGCTAGTTATAGTTTCTGTAACACCTGTGCTTTGTCTAGTTCTAGACGCTTCGTATATAGTCCAACCAGAAGTGCTTGAAAAAGTAGATTGACCTGGGGATGTTGTTTTAGCAGAGCCATTTCTACCTTGAGGAGATTGGCTAACAATGGTTCCATTACCTTGAGTCGTAACTATAGTGCCGTTGGATTCTGAAGGTAGATCAAAATTCGCTAAAACGGGGTTTGGATTTTCAACTATTGGTATAGAGTTTTGTAGTTGAATTTCAAAACTTTGAGCAACCACCGTGCCGTCTTCTTGTTCTAGGTTTAAAATAAATTGATATCTACCTCTCCAACTTATATCGTATGCTGGCTCTTGAGATGATCCAGCGTAAAAAGTATCATTAGTTAAAACTTTATAACTACCCAGTGAAGCACCGCTAGAAATAGTGAATTTATTTGTTACCGGATTTATAGTATCTAAAGTCTGCGTGACTGCATCGTAATGAAAAACTTGATAGCTCTGCAAGGATGTCGTAAACAGCGGAGTTCCTCCAGCTATAGGGTAGAAATCTTCTGTTATAGGGGTGTTAATACTGGTGCCTTCCGTAAAGTTAGACTCAAAAGTTGTAAGACCAGTTATATCGGAACTAGTGTTAACAATGCTTAGGTTTAAATCTGATATTAGATCTGCTGTGGAAGTCTCATAAAACAAGTCCAAATTAGAAACAAAAGGAGATGTTTCATAAACAGCTAATCCCATGTTTTCTGGATATGGATAATTACCATCACCTTCCACGGGCAGGGTGTATAAAGTTTCTTTTATACCTATAGCGTTTCTAGTAGATATTTTTGCTAGAATTGGGTTCGTGTCGTAGTTGTAAACACTGAAAGAATTCACATCTCCAGGAACTGGGTCTAAAGGATCTGTTGGCTGTAATTCTGGAAATGCATTTAAAGTGTTAGCTATCAAATCAACTTTATCAGCAGAAGGCACAGGATCATACTGCACATTATAAGTAGAAAAAGTACCGGTTGTAGATTCAACCTCCGTTATGTTTGTTACGCGCCCAAACATGCTGACATCACTGGTAAATTGGTTTTGAGTTGGGCCAACATCTTGTAGGCTTCTAGGTACTTTATTTACATTATCTGCTATCAAAGTTATAAAGCCAGTTTCACCTTTTTCTTTCGTTTCATTAACTATTGGATATCCATTAACTATACCTGGCAAATAAACGTTATAGTAATCTTGTTGTTGCTGCTTTACAACAGGCTTGTACATATAAAAACCTAAAGGGTTTATAGTATACGTAGCGTAAGTATGTTCTCTTGCTTGTTTGCTAGGTTCTGTTGTAACTGGGTTAGGTGTGTTATCAAATAAGTAATCAGTGGCAACCTCTTCATCTGTGTAAAAAACAACCGCTTTTGCGTCATTGTTATTATCCAAAATAGCTGTAACGTTATACATTTGAGTATAATCTATATAAAGCCCCCTTAATTTTTGACCTGAAAAGAAATAATTCTGATAAGTTGTAGCAAAATTAGGAAACAAAGATCTAACCGCGTCTCCTGTTCCAGCGCCTGTTGTATATTTATATCTATTACTTGACGTGTATAACACCTCAACCTTAACAACTACGTCTAATGCAACGCCATCATTGAATGTTATTCTTGTATAATCATCACTGTAGGTGTTATAAGGTGATTGCGTGTAGCTAGATTCTTCTTGAAGCACCCACCCGTTGCCAAAGTTCTTGAACACGTTGAACGTGTTGTCTAAACCTGTAGCGTCTGAAAATAAAACAGAAGTATCAAAAACTGTTTGATCTAAAGTAGAGACAAGACACTGAGTTCCTAAACTTAAAAAGAAAGGATATAAAGCGCTAGGTGAATCTGGAGTTCTTGAATCAACAGTGTAATAATTACCAGTTGCATAAGCTCCAGGATAACCTGATATACCTATGTTTCCCTCTGGTATTTGCTGTAAATAAAACAAAGCTAAATTGTCACCTTTCCAATCAGCAACTTTACTTCCAAAATTACCTTTTTTGTAGTCGTTAAAGTAGTTAGATCCGGGTTGCGGATTTCCATCAGCATCTAATAAACCATCTTGAGAAGATAAAATTACATCAGTATGTCTTCCGTATTTATCAGCTAGTACTAAACCTACTTGATAATTTCTATTCTGTTTAGCTGAATGTTGTGGGTATTCTATAAATTGTTGTGTAGATTTTTCTTTAGAACCAACATAATAACTTAAGCTATCTGGAGCACTGTGGCCAGATAAATAATTACCATACATTACTCTATTGCCTGAAGTTTCTTGAGCTAAAGCTCTAACTGGCACTTTATCAAAAACTCTAATGTTTTGAGCCTCTGGAAGAGTTGTTACTGGTAATCTTGATTGGTAAGAGTATTGATATATATTAGTACCATTCAAGCTTTGTATAAAAGAAGCATTAACTCTAATTGTTTCTATAACTTTAAAAGCCAAAGAGTCTGATTCTGTAAACAATATATCTATTTCAGTTATTTTGTAATTATTGATAATATCATTACAAGGAAGTGTTATATTTAAAACGGCATTGTTTATAGAGTTTTGCATCCATTCAACAACTGTAGTTATAAAAGCGTTGTTTTCGTCATTATTAACAAATATACCTTCTTGATAAGGTATAAAAACATCTTGACTAAAAGGTGCTACTGTAGAATACTCGTTATCTTCAAACTTAAATCTATAACTAAATCTAGCAAACTTTTCAGATAAAAAATCAGGATCACCATTCCAACCGTTGTAACCGGAGTTTCTAAGTACTCTAACGGAATAACCATCTGAAGTATTTCCATCAGACCCTTGTGTTATAATACTTGTTGGGTTCCATTGAGCATAGCTGTTAGTAGCTAAGTCACTAGCCCAAAACCTACCAGCAGTTGTTATCGAAGAAAAACCATCCCCACCCGTGCCAGCTGTTCTTCTATATCCAGCTGGTTTAATGTTAGTACCAACTAAATTATTGCCTTCTTGGTAACCAGAAGCTGTAACATCCCATAGATCTATAGACCTCCAGTTTTGACCTGCTGTTGATGGACCAGCACCAATAATATTAGCCCATTCATCAGCTGTAGGTATTCTAAAACCAGTTGGAGCAAGTTGTCTAGGGTCTAGTACAGCCCACTTGTTATATAAAATCCCGTAAGTAACACCGTTGCCTAAAGAATTGTCGTAATAGCACCATCTACCCTCTTGAGCAACGTCTGCAGCATCCCACTCGGCTCTTGTTTTAGCTTCAATTATTTCTTCGCCGTTTCTATATTTTTTTACAGCTAAGTTTTGAGTGCTTAAATCATATATACCAACCTCAACAATAACCGGATCTTGAGCATCAGACATTGTAGAAGGTCTTATGCTATCTGTGTAGTTTGCGAAATCTTGAGGATTAGCTCTTAAGTTTGTAAACTCAGGAGCTTTATAAGGTGAAAATTTAGCTACTGATATTTGATCTTCATTGAAATAGTGGGTTAATGGAGGAGCGTCTACTTTTATTTTTCTAGGCTGATTTCTATTATCTGTGAAGAATAATTGATTTTCAATCAAACTAATACCGTGCATTCTTTCGGTTGTAGAAAAATTTAAAAAACTTCCATTAACCAATGTTACATTTACATTTGTAATAGTATTATAAACACCAATAGTACAAACAGCGTCAAACGGAGCCTTTACTTCTTGCGTGTGGTTTGTTCTAAAGTAATATACTAAAGAATTTGACTCATCTACATAAGTTCCTATTATAAAATCATTGCCTGATGCTAGTAAGCCTGTCTCGTAGTTACCTCTAATAGACTCTAAAGCCCCAACATCGCTGTTTTCTGATCTAGAAACAGCTATATTTAAAGCGTCTCTGTATTCTGAATTAGGAATAAGTCTTTCGTCCAAATCCTTATTCATTTTAGATTTTATAAAACTATTTTTAGCTTCTGCCATTTTATTTTAGTGTTTAATCTGTTTAGATTTACCTCTCATTACTTGAGCAATTTCGCCTAGTTTAATGTTAGACAATCTAATTTTAGCATTTCTAAGTTTTGCGCTTTTTTCACGTTTAAGTCTTTGAACAACATACTCTGGTTGGTTTCGTCTTGTAGATATTACAGCATGTAATATATACGCGTACAAAGCTTCCTCAGCCATTTTAGGTACTCTAGAGTCCATGTCATAAGCTAAGCCATCTGATACGTATTCTAACAATATTAAGTTATTAACTAAACCGCTGGAAAAAGACATTTTACCTTCTCTTTCGTTTAAATTAAAGTAACCATTGCTTTGTGCATATTGAGGATCTAAGCCGTACTTTTGCCCCCAATCTCTACGTATTAAAGAACCGTCTTCTTGAAAAGAAGTTCCATAAAAATTAGAACTAGAGCCCGTGTCTGGGCTAGAGTTTAAGTAATTATTTAAGTCTTGATTACCAGCACTATGCCATCTTTCTTGTATAATAGAAGTACCCTCTACGTTGTTACCAAAATTGTCTTGAGTAGGTATACCTGTAGAATCTTGTATATTAGTATAATAAGGACTATTAGTCAAGTTATTAGTAGGGTATATAACATGTTTAACGCCAAATCTATCTATCCAAGAAGTTCTAACGTAATTTACGTAGTCTTGGGGTAACGGTAGTGTTAAGCTTGGTGGAATCGTTAATTCCGATGTCTTGATGCTTTTTAAAGTGTCAAAGCTAAATTCTTGTAATCCTCTTTTAGCATGAAATATTATATCCGTTCTTTTTACATTAGGTATTAACTTTTGATCGCCTACATATGCTACTAAAAAATTATTTATAACATCATTTAAAGTTGTATAAGCGTAACCCCCATAGTTGTCTTCAACTACTTGACCGTAAGCTTTTTCTGTATCGTTGTTACCATATTTTCCACCTGTTAATATTTTTAACTGAACGACTACATACAGACTACTAGCAGGTTCTGATCCAACTGGAAAGGTTATAGTATTGCCAGACACTGAAAACTCAGATAAATACTCTAAATAAGTGCCAGGAATTCCTGTTGGGCTAGTGTAAAGTTTAAAATTATTAAGAGTGTACTCCGGTAAATTCTCGTCCCATGTTTTAAAATACAAATCGGTATTAAAGTCTGTAGTAAAACCAGCATCGCTATAGTTGTACCCTCTAAATTCTTGAGCGCCTTCATAATACTGTCTAGCATTCTCAGTTATTAATCCATTACTTTCTGGTGTTATAGCCATTTTTTATTAACTTTTTTCGTTTTGTTCTTCTTTTTGAATCTCAGCTGCCGCAGCTTGAACAATTGTGTTGTCTTTTATCACTATCCCAGCATAAAGCAGTATTTGAATTATAACATTTGTTTGCTCTGTTGGGTTTAGCTCGAAGTCAATTGAGCTATCAGGGTTGTATATATAATAACCGCCACCAGAAACTGATGTGTTAAAATTCCAAACCACATCGTTTGGTTTTCTAATATAAGTGGCTTGTACGTTACTATTTATAGTACTAGGGTGCACAATTATTTTATTGTTGTTATATATATAAACAGGAAAGTTTTTACAGGGCTTAGATATAGACGATAAATTTAACAGAGCTAACTCGTTTCTTTGAACAGGCTGCACTGATTTATCTCCGTCATAAAACACCGTACCAAGTTTGTAGAAATTTTCAGGATATAAAACAATTCTCAATGTACTACCAGTTGGTATCGCACCATTTGTTAATTGCAAAGCACCTCCTGTTATAGTGTAGTTAGAGTAAGGAACGCCATTGCTTCCAGTTGGTGACTCTAATGTAACAACAACATTACTAGTTTCTACTTGAGCTTGAGTTATTGTAGTTAAAGGAAAAGAAACTACAGTGTTTTGAGTAGCTAACACTTGAGTTCCACTTGAAGCGCCTGAAGAGCTTGGGGTTGTAAAAAAAGCTGGTTGACTAGCAGCTGCCGGTGTATATAAGCAATCACCTATTTCTTTTAAGGTATCTAAAGACTCTTGCGCTGTCTTAAGGCGGTTTGAGTACTCTGTTTCGTTTTGTGGGCCACGTGATTGTTGGTTTATTGTTTCAAAGTAAGTATCAACAATGTCTAACTGAACTTGAGTAGCTAGCTTGTTAAATTCACTAGGAGTTAAGTAACCTCTTTGTTCTTTGTTTATTATTAACAAGACTGTTTTATAAACTTGATCTACGTTTATGGCCATTTTATATTTTTATTAATTATAGCAGTTAGGCCACTTTTAAAGTGACCTAGCTACTACATAGTATTACTTGTTTTTATAGTTTTTTATCTATAGACTTGTAAATTTCAACACCTTCGTCGGTTTTTAAGAAAGCCGCAAAAGCTGAATAAGGATTTTCATCAAATGGTACATTCATTAATTTTCTACCGTTTGATCCCCATGTGAAAGTCCTTTGATCCTGAGATAATTTAATTATACTTGCCTCAGAAGCTCTGATGGCAAAGTTTCGTAGCATAACATTTTCATCGTTAGCTAAGTTTATAAACAATACAGGGTTTTGTCTAGCGAATAAAAGTAAGTCTCTTCTAAGCTCTTTAGAACTCATAGAGTTAACTTTAGATCCTAGTTCAACTCTTAATATTGCCTCTGCTTGATCTACATCCATTGATCTAGCTGCATTTAAAGCGTCGATTTGAAGATCTAAAACATCAAGTTCGTCTTCTGCTTTTGCAACAGCACTAAACTCTTGATATATCCTATCTTTTAATGGGTGATATATAGATAACAACTTCTGTAAGTTTTGTTTTTCTTTTGGTACTACTAGTTTCCCATCTAAAAACATGATGTGACCCATAGTACATTCCCCTTTTTGTTCATCTGCAAGTGGAGAATCTTGATTTGTTGCATATCTTATTTCTTTTTGTACTCCAGCTATTGGGTCAAAATAAAGTAAAGCATGTTTTCTAGTATGTTTACTAGGTATTGTATGTGTTAAAGGTGTTTTTCTACCTTTTAAGTAGTAAATTCTATCTTTAATTTCCCACGTTGGTTCTGTGGGTTGTTGAACTGTTGTTTTTTTCGCAACAGTTGATTCAGCATAATTAATTTCATTAATTACCTCTTCTGTAGCAACATTTTTTGTTGCAGTTTTTGTAGCTTGTTTAGCCATAATATAATATAATTAAATAGTTTAAAATTGTGACAATAGCCATAGTATATAACTAGTAAGGGGCTAATGTCATATAAAAAATCCCCACCCGAAGGCAGGGATTGTTATTGTTAAGTTACTATACTCCTTTGAAAAGTACAAAGTTGTTAGCAGCTTGAGTTACTAAACATCTTTCAGATAAGAAGTTTACTTCCATAGCATCTAAAGTTGATGTGTAAGCTCCTCCAGCAGAACCAGTTAACCAAGACTTCATACGACGATCATCAGACTGTGAAGCTCTGTATCGTACGTGTAAGAATGGTCGACGGATGTTAGTTCCTAAGATCTGATCGTAAACAGTAGAAGTTCCAGCAGGTACTAATACACCTTCGATAGAGCTAACACCATCAATACCTCCACGAGTAGAAGCGTCGTTTAAGTATTTCCAGTCAGTCTTATAGAAGTCGTAAGATCCTCTACGGAAACCGCTAAATCCTAAGTTCAAAGCCATATCTTCTGAATTTTCAAATAATCCAAAAGAGCTACCACCTTGGTAAAGTCCAGTAGAAGGTCCACCAACACCAGCTAACATATCATCAAAATCAAGAGATGTTTGTCTTTGTAAGAATAACATGTTTTCTTCAATTGCTCCTTGAGTATCTAAGTTTTTCAAGATAGCATCAAAATCAGCTAATCCAGTAGCAGCAGTAAAACCTGTGTTTACATTACCACGATCTTCGATAGCAGCAAATAAACCCTGAGTACCAGGTAAAGCAGCAGCACCATAATTAGCAAGTGGGGTAGCGTTAACATTTAGTTCACCTTCAACTACAGACATTTCTAAGTGATCTTCAAAACGTAAACGAGTTTCAGATTCAGCTTTTAAATACCATAAGAATCCAGATGTTCCATCTTCAGTTGCAACTTCAACCCATCCAATTTGTGCCATATCAGATCCAGATACTACGTATTGATCTCTAATAATAACAGGAGAGTTTGCGTACTGAGTAAGTACAGGCTCTACACTAACTCTGTCAGCAGAATTTCCACCACCAGCGCCAATGCTAGTTCCTTTACTATATGCAGAACCGTATACAAATACTTTCAAAGTAGCTGCAGGTGTTGCAAATCCATCAGTTGTAAGAGAAGTAGCTCCAAAAGGTTGTACTGTAATAGTTCCACCAGCGGTACCTGTTCCGGCTACAGCTGTGACAATACCTTTTGATTCTAATCCAGCAGGATCTAAAACAACTACAGTATCATTTATAGATATAACATTCAAAGCAGTTGCTCCACCACCTAAAGTGATTATAGAAGCTTGGTTAGCTCCAGCATCTACAAATGAACAGCTGTCATATGCAATATGTAATCTATTTTGTTCTGACCAAATTACTTGATCTGAAGTCATTGGTAATTCAGCACCTACCATACGTAAGAATCCAGATAACGTACGGTTTCCGTAACGCTC
>Ga0196903_1000062_pt1 | contig 18091 bp, 14 predicted proteins | sample CB_VirMetaG_2_FD_169097 | JGI IMG/M metagenome (GOLD analysis project Ga0196903, IMG submission 169097) | Freshwater to marine saline gradient viral communities from Chesapeake Bay - CB_1504_2 Viral MetaG (v3) (version 3) | ecosystem: Environmental > Aquatic > Marine > Coastal | place: USA... | reverse complement strand
GAATAATTCTTTTTTACCGCCAATGTCTGTTGTTGCATCTATAGAAAATGTAACCGTTGCAAACATACCCTTTATACCAGATAAAGACTGCCCGTATATTACTTCACCTGGCCTTGGTTGACTAGTATTTTTTAAATTTGATACGTATTTGTTTTCTTTTCTATTAAAACCAGCTCTTGATTTCGTGTAAGGTGGAAAAGGGGTAGCAAATATAGTTTGATAATTTGCTGGTACAACAGGTTGCCCTGTGGCTGGATTTAAAATATATTCTCCTTCATTGTAACTTTTAATAGGTAAGGTAGCATCGCTATAATTTACACCGCTGTCAACACCGGTAGAATCCGATATAAAACTATTCATTTCCCATCCATTACTGCCTTCGTAACCTACAGTTGAAAAGTTTTTAGATAAAGATACTTTAGGGTTAAATACAGTAGTCACGATTGAATCAACATTTACTCCATAAAACTTACCGTATTCAGATCCGAAATAATGCCTGTACAAGCCATTAAAGTTTTCTGCTCCGCTACTAAAAGTAGTGTAAAAGTTGTTTTTTAAACTAAAAATTTGATCAGGCTTGTAATCGTATCTAGAAACCCACCCTTTAACACTTTCATCAAAAGCTAATGTATCGTAATCTATGCCGTTATGGTTTTGTAAAGAAACTACGTAGGTTTTAGTATGTACGTCAAACCCACCAACTACTTTTCCTAAGCTAAATGAATTTAAATCTATTTCGCTAAACTTATCTCTGAAAAAATCTTTCATACCATACGCTGATATTTCAGTTATTCCATCTGAAGATAATCTTAATACCGCGTTCCTATTTTTGTCTGTAAAATATTTTCTATAACCATACACAGCAAAACTACCGGGGTCTTTAGATATACCGTAAGTACCTCCGTAGGGAACAATTTGACCAATTACATTAGCGGCTGATGTGGTTACAGCACCTCCTTCAGCTGAATATATAGCGTCTTTATCTATAAGAGCCTTGCTTACTTTATTTTCTTGTAGTATGGTTAAATTAGTGTTTTCAGCATGTAGCTTTTGTATACTACCGTTCGCAGGATCTAAACTTCTTGTAATATCTTCACCTACTGGGAATTGATTAGTGTGGTTAACACCTGTCCTAGAGTTTAGTATACCTGAATATATTAATCCTGATTTAACTATTGACCCTTTATTATTATCGGCCACTAAATAAGCTTTAGTTCCAAGGTCTACAGAAGTATTATTGTACCCACCCCTAATTCTAGATTCTTCAATAATCCAGTTTCTAGTACCATTGCTTGTTAAACCAGCTGTTTTATACCACACAGGAGTATTGCTTCCGTTTACAGTCTTACGTAGTAGAAAAGAGTTAAAATATTTTACTTCTATAATAGCGCTCATATATCTATAATTACTTGTTTACAATGTTATTTAGGTATTAAAAAGGCATTCTCCACAATGTCACTGCATTAGGAACATCGTTAGTACCACTTTCCAAACCTTCCGCTGATAACTGATTTTTATATAGGCCTGATGAAGTCATTTGTTGAGGTGTTGGACCCATCCACCACCCTGGATTATATCTTTGTTGACCTTTACCGTCAGAAATGGAATGTAGTGTCTGTGTATTAAGAAAAGTATGATCAGCACTTGCTCCTTGCCCAGGTATCGAAGCGGTAGGCGAGTTTGAATTTGTAGATAAATACCAAGCAGGGTTATTGTAGAAATACGGGCTTGCGTTAGTTCCAGGAGTTGGAGATAATGGGCCAATGAATTCAACTTCGGGGATTTGAGATTTCCCAGTTATTGGTATAGTACCTTTTTGCCCAGGATATGACCAACTTCCTAAAGTAGCTGAACCTGTATAAAGACCTGCTGGCCCAAACCAACCTTGACCGCAAGTTACTACGTCGTAAGAACTCACTGCTCCGTTCCCGTCAGTATAAAGATTGAACGTAGCCGGTTGAGTCGGCCATGTATTTGCGTATTCAGTTCCAACTCCAGGCATAGCGGTAGGTTGTACTTGAACGTTTAGATAAGTGGTGTTTATATCTAAGTTTCCTCTATTTGTGAAACGCCATACTTGACTGGCATCCTCAATACCTCCACCAGTGCTACGCGGTTCAAAAAAATCTGGATTATAGTAAAGAGTTCTTGGGTACCATCTGTTATCGGCGTTTCTAACGAAAACACCTGACCAAATCATTACTGGTTGAAAGTTACTTTTGACAATGTTTGAGACATCCGCAGCTGTAATTGCTTTAATATTATTGTCAGCTAGCCCCGAAAGAAGCTCGAATTGGGTTGATAATGTTCCGTTACTCATTTTATTTATTTATTTATTTATTTTTTATTTATTTATATATCAAAAGCCGTGCTAAAAGCATTAGTAAAAGCTCCGGGTATTACATCGTTAAAAAGTATTGTTGCTTCAGTCGTAAGTCCACCAACATCTGTTACAGTTACCTTAAGACTAAACGTGGATAAAAAATCAAAAGCACCTGATTCTACCTTTATTTGCCCGTTTTGAGCAACAGATAAAACAACTTGTCCGCCATTTGGATTATTAATCGTTATTAAACTATTAGAGCCCGCGCTGCTTAAAGTAAAAGTCCCGCCGCTACTTAGTAATGGCTGCAAGGTTGACCAGGCATATTGCAAACCTTTAACTTTATCACTTGCTCCAAACGCTCCGTTAAAAGCTGTTATAGTAGCATATAATTCGGTCATAGTAGAAAAAGCAGGCGTAACGTAAACAATAGGATCTACAATAACAGGGCTACTATTTGCTAGAGCTCCTCGATTAGTAAAACTGTTAATAGGTGCTAAAAATTGTACAGCAGTGCCGTTAGTTAATATAGTAACAGACTTATCTAGTGTTACTACCAAGCCGTTTACGCTACTTACTTTAGCTCCTGAAGGTGTTCCTGCTATATTTAATGTTTGCCCAGCGAATATAGTGTTCGCGACATTCTGCACTGTTATAGTAGAAACAGAGTTAAATACTCCGTTTGTTGTAGCAGAAGCATTGTCAGCACTGTTTCTTAAAGAAATTGTAAATACATAACTTTCCTTAGCACTTGCATCTGGGCCATAGTAAAAATTATCTTTTATTTTAATTCTATAGCTACCGGTAGCACCACCGCTCACTAATTCAAATTCACTTGATCTATCTGTTTGTAGATTATCTACAACACTTAAAGAAGTATCCGAAAACTGTACAGCAGTGCCGCTAGTTAATATAGTAACAGGGTTATCTAGTGTTATTGTTAAGCCATTTACATTAACTACTTTAGCTCCTGATGGAATGCCTTCTATATTTAACGTTTGCCCAACAAATATAACATTTACCACGTTTTGTACTGTTATAGTGGAAGTGGAAGTGAATGAGCCGTTTGTTGTAGCGGAAGAATCTATAGTGGTAGTTATAGAAGCGTTTAAGTTATTGACAGGTAACATATCGCTAGTAACATAAGGTGATTCAGCGGCTCCTGTTGCAGTACTGCTGCCTTGAAAGTTTTGATTTTCTCTATGTGTGTAATCAAATATATTAAAACCAGCAACAGGTGTGCCTATATTAGCTATCACGCTAGCGTTTAGATCAGAAATTAAACCAGATGTAGATGTTTCATAATATATTTCAATATTAGATACAAAAGGAGTAGTTTCTGCAATAGACAACGTAGGTAACATATGAGAAAGTATACCCCCTAGGCCTCCTTTGTTATCACCTATTCTCATTACCAAAGGGTCTTCGTCACTTTCAAACAAAGAAGCTACTGCTGAACTACCTCCTAAGTCGTTTAAATCAGAAAAAGAAGCAATAGTTGTTACTTCGTATTTTTTATCACCAGGAAAAAAAGCTTTATTATGATTTGCCCCCGCATTACTAGGCACAACATTCTCTACAATAGGAAAAAGAACCTCATCACTGCTGTATTTAGTTTGCAAAGGACCCACTTCCTGTAAGTCTCTAGGTACTTTATTTATATTGTCACTTATTAAAACAGAATGAGTTGCTGTATTAGGTCCACTACCTAAATCTCCTTTTAAAAATCCAGGCAAGTAAACATTATAATATTCTTGCTGAGATTGTTTTACAACAATTTTATACGAGTACCACCCAGTAGGGTTAGTACTTAAGTTATACAAACCAGGCTGCCCAGTAGAGGACAAGTTGGAATCTGTTAAAGGACTTCTATCACTTTGTATTTGTTCGTTTAATTGAATTTTTATAGAGTTACCTACATCGGCTAAAAAAGTAGTTGGGGAGGTTGCGTTTTCTCTGTAAGGAAAGTAAAGAGTAGAGGCTCCAAAAACACCATCTGCGGTGTTATTATTAACAACATTAGATAAAATTACATCTGATTGCCTACCGTATCTGTCGCTTAAAACAAATCCTACTTGGTAATTTCTATTTCTCTTTAAAGTATGTTCAGGATATTCTATATAAGAGTAATTTCCATCAGATCCAGTTGCAAATTTTTGAGTAACTGAAACTTGATAGTTTAAATGATTAGGGGCGGTGTGTTTGTTTATAAAGTTACCATAAATAACTCTATTACCACTTACTTCTTGAGCTAATGCCCTTACAGGTGTTTTATCATAAACCCTAGTGCTTTGGTTTTGCGGTAAAACTTTAACTGGTTTTCTAGATTGATAACTATATTCATAAACACTTGTAGCGCCTGCCTCCAATTCTATTTCGTTTATTTCAATAGTATCCAACACGCTAATAGCAAGCTCGTCAGATTCCTTGTATAATATGTCTATTTCTTTTAATTTGTAAGATTGGCGTAGGTTATTGCCAATTTCTGGTAAATTTATAACTAAAGATATTTGGTCTACCTTGTTTTCCATAAAAGAAACAACCGTACTTTTAAAAGCTTTATCTTCGTCTCCGTCTAAAAAACTACCATCTTGCTTAGGTATAAAAGCTATTTGAGTAAAAGGAGCTATAATAGAATATTCTCCGTCCTCATACTTAAACCTATAACTAAACCTAACAAACTTATCTTCTAAAAAGTTTTTATCACCAGCATAACCTGCATTGTAATCTGGATTAGGAGTAGTTCCGTCAGGTAGATTCGCACTAGAAACATCCTTCATGGTTGTTTTGTAGGTTCCATTGTAGCTTTTATATAAATCCATAGGCTTATATGGAGCATATTTTGCAACAGATATATCATCTTCATTTGTATAATGAAAGCGATCAGCGGAAGCTCTTTTTATGTTTATTTTTCTCGGCTGGTTTCTATCATCCGTCCAAAAAAGAAAATCTTCAACTATGTTTATTCCGTGTATTGGACTGTTTTCTGAAAAGTTTAAAAATCTACCTATAAGTAGTTGAGAGGATAAGCCTGCAGGTAGGTCAGGGTTGTATCTTATTATAACAGAGGATGTATTAGCTCCAAAACTACTTGATTGGTGATTACTCAATCCGTCGCTAGAGGTGTCTATATAGTTTGTGTAAAATAAATAAATGTCATCATTATTGGGATTTACAATATGACCAATAATTTTTCCATCATTATCACCTACATTACCTTCTTCAGATATAGGGTATATATTAGTGTTTTGAAGTATATTTTCTAAAGCACCCACGTCGCTGTCCTCTGAGTTAGATACAGCTATGTTTAAAGCATCTTTATATTCATTACTAGGTATAAGCCTATCGTCTAAATCTTTGTTCATTTTAGACGCTAAAAAACTATTCTTTACTTCTGCCATTTAATTAGTGTTTAATTAGCTTAGATTGATTTCTCATTATATTAGAGATTTCACTTAGCTTCATGTTTGATAGTCTTATTTTAGCATTTCTTAACTTAGCGCTTCTTTCTTTTTTTAATCTGTTAACAACGTACTCTGGTTGATTGGATCTGCTAGCTAAAACACAATAGCTAATATGCGCATACATAGCTCCTTCTGCCATTTTAGGAACTTTAGTGTCAAGATCATAAGCTAAGCCGTCGGATAAGTATTCTAATATTATTATTTTGTCAGCTAGGTCACTTGAGAAAGAAAACTTACCTTCTCTTTTGTTAATCATAAAAAGCCCGTTACGATTAGTACTTGATGGGTTTAACCCATATCTTTGACCTACTTGATTGTTTTGACCTGTTACTTTAATCATGTCAAGATCACTAAATCTTTCTTCAGTCAGTGAACTACCTGCGTCTATATTATTACCAAAACTATCTTGCAGCTGAATACCTCCATCATCCTGTAAAGGTAATGAAGTAGGGGCTTTACTTATAGTGTTAGGGTAAATAGGTCTAACTAAACCATTATCGTCAACACTGGAGATACTAACGTAATTAACGTAGTCTTGAGGTATTGGTACACTTAAGTTTAAAGGTACAGCCAGTTCTTGAGATTTTATACTGTTTATAGTATCATAAGAAAATTCTTGTAATCCTCTTTTTGCATGAAATATAATATCACTTCTTTTAACCCTCGGTATAAGTTTGTCTTCACCTACATAAGCAACTATAAAGTTGTTTACAACATCGTTTAAAGAAACGTAAGCATATCCACCATAGTTTTCTTGTCTTGCGGATTTTTTTAGTTGAATAATTATTTGATCGTTAGCAGCAGTGCCTGACACAGATACAATAGCTCCAGTTAAAGTGTAGTTAGTAGATTCAGTTAAAAGTATATTGTTTTTAAAAACCTCGTAGTTAGAATTTTGAGACCCGCTTATTGTAGGTTTTAATACGACATCCCCAGTCCACGTTATGTTTGATGACCCGCCGCCGGTTGGTTCTATATATGATTGTTGACCAGAGTAATAGTGCGCGTTGTTTTCTGTTATTAAACCCATTTATTATCTTTTTTCGTTTATATTTTGTTGTTGTACTTGGGCAGAGGCAGCCTGTATTATTTGAGGATCTCTTATAATTATACCCGCGTAAGCTAAAACTCTTAATATAACTTCTGTTTGCTCTGAAGAATGTAATTCAAAATCAGTAGTGCCGTTAGTGGTAAAAACAAAAATACCTAAACCTGCATCCGCAACAAAATTCCAATTTATGTTTAGTGGTTTTCTTATAAAAGAAGTATCAATAGCGTTTATAGTTGTAGGTTCTATTTTTAAAGAACTACCTTCTTGTAAATATATAGGGTATAATTCTGTAGGTTTTGTTAAAGGTGATTTTATTATATTGTAGTATTCTTTTCTACCTACTTTTTGTAGTTCTATGTTATTATAAGTAACTGTGTTTAATCTATGTACATCTGAAAGATTAACTACTCCGCTTGATACGGTGTATGTGCTATTATTTTCAAATATTGATATTTTTTCTTCTAAATATGATAAGCGATCTGCATAGTCTGCATCTGTTTGAGGAGCTCTAACTATTTGATTTAAGTCTTCAAAATACTTTTCAAATATTTCAAGTTGCACTTGCTGTCCAATTTTATTAAACTCATCCGGCGTCATATATCCACGCTGCTCTTTGTTAAGTATTAATAAAACTGTTTTGTATACAGTATCTACGCTTATTGCCATTTATTTATTTTTTTATGTAATATAAGGGGACAGAGTTAACTATCCCCTATATATTGATTATTACACGTTAGTTTAGTTTTTTCTCTATTGACTTCAAAACTTCAATACCTTCATCGGTTTTAAAGAAAGCAGCCATAGCAGAATAAGGATTTTCATCAAAAGGCACAGTCATTAACTTTCTGTTATTACTAGCCCAATTAAATGTCCTGTTGTCTCCGCTTAAACTTATAATCCCAGTCTCTGTTGCTTTAATAGCTACGTTACGTAAATGAACGTTATCGTCATTAGCTAGTTCTATGAACAAACCTGGATTACTTTTAGCGAATATATATAAATCTCTTTTTATTTCCTTAGAACTCATAGAAGATACTTCAGATCCTTTTTCAACTCGTAATATCGCTTCTGCTTGATCAACATCCATAGTTCTTGCATTGGAGATTGCTTCAAACTCAAGCTCTAAATCTTCTAGTTCATCCTTAGCTTCTTCTTGAGCATCAAACTCGTAATACTTTTTTCCTAAGTCAGGATGGAATATTGATAGTAATTTTTGTAAATTTTGCTTTTGCTTAGGTACAGTTAATATACCGCTTTCAAAAACAATTTGCCCTAACGTAGCCTCTCCTTTTTGATCTTGTACAAATGGAGATTGCTGGTTAGTAGCGTATCTAATTTCTTTTTGAATACCTTCTACTTCATCAAAGTAAAGCAAAGGTTTTAACCTTGAATGTCTAGATTTAAGTCTAAGTGTTAAAGGTTCTTCGTTTCCAGCTAAGTAATAGCTTCTGTCTTTTATTTCCCACTTTGGTCCTGTAGGTTGTACTGGCGTAGATGCTGTTTTAGCTTCTACTATTGGTTGAGGTGCAACCTCTACTTTTTTTGCTGTAGCTTGTTTAGCCATAATATAATAAGATTTAATAATTTAATAATTTAATAAAGGTAATAATTACCCTCGTAAATTCAACGAGGGTAAAAATTACAATAATATACTCTTGACTATGTGAATAATACAAAGTTGTTAGCACCTTGCACACATAAACATCTTTCAGATAAGAAGTGAACTTCCATTGCATCTAAAGAAGATGTAGCAGCTCCACCAACAGATCCAGTTAACCAAGACTTCATCTTTCTGTCGTCAGCTTCAGAAGCTCTATAACGTACATGTAAGAAAGGTCTACGGATATTCTGTCCAAGTGATTGGTCATATACAGTTGAAGTTCCAGCAGGAATTAAGATACCGTTTACTGAAGCGTCAGCAGCAATTCCTCTTGTAGAAGCATCGTTTAAGTATTTCCAGTCAGTCTTGTAGAAGTCATAAGAACCTCTTCTGAATCCAGAAAAACCTAAATTTAAAGCCATTTGCTCAGAGTTGTTAAATACACCGTAAGCAGATCCAGCACCAGTGTTATTACCGTCTAATCCAGCTAGCATATCATCAAAAGCTAAAGCAGTTACTCTGTTTAAGAATAACATGTTTTCCTCAATAGCTCCTTCTTTATCCAATCCTTTAAGAATGTTGTCAAAGTCACTTAAGGATCCAGCGTACGCGTTATCAACTTGTCCTCTACCAGTTACAGCAGCGAATAAACCTTCAGTACCTTCGATATTAAGTGAAGCTGCTCCCGTAGCTCCTGCTGCAGTTGCTTTTTCTCCTTCAATTACAGACATTTCTAAATAGTCTTCAAAACGCAAACGAGTTTCTCCTTCACCTTTTAAGTACCATAAGTATCCAGAGTCTCCTCCTTCAGTAGTTACTTCTACCCATCCAATTTGAGATGCGTCAGATCCACTTACTTCATACTTGTCTTTAATAATAATTGGCTTGTTAGAAAACTGAGTGAAAGAAGGTTCAATAGATACAGCAGTAGTATCAGTTCCTTTTTGGTATTCAGATCCATAAACAAATACTTTTACTGCAGTTCCGTCAACTGCTGCGTGAATCTGAGCAGTAGTTTTAGAGTAACCTTTAATTGTAGCAACTGTACCTGATACTGCTGAAACATAAGCTTTTTCAGAAGCACTTCCATTTTCTTTAATAACTAAAATAGTTTGTCCAACCGCTAATACATGAGTAGCTGGTAATGCACCTAAAGCTCCTGCAGTAGAAAGAGTAAGTCCAGTGTAAGAAACGTGTAATCTGTTTTGTTCAGACCAAACTACTTGATCAGACGTCATAGGAATTTCAGCTCCTACCATTTTTAAAAATCCTCCAATAGTTCTGTTACCGTATCTTTCAACCTCAGCTTCATAAACTTCTGGAATGTACTGTTGTGCCCAGTTTGCACTATCTGCACTTGTACTTGTAAAGTCGATATAGTTTGTTGATAATACCGATTTTTTTGCGAAAGGCGTTAAGCCTGTTCCACCTGTTAATGCCATAATAAAATGTTTTTAATGTTAATTGTTAAATGTTTTTTTAATCTTTAATTTTGAAGAATCAACACCGCTTATTGCTCGTACTTTAAATCCACCAACAGTAACTTCGGAAGGCGCCGTCGACCTCGCTTCTAAGCTTGTGTTTTTGGATTTTGCAACTACGTCTTTTACTGCATCAGCCTTGCCTTGCTCATAAAAGTGTTTTGCAATAGTATCTACATTTTCAGCAGCATAAATAGCTTTGTGATAACCTTTCGTATCCTTTACTTCACCTTTGTCATTTAGGAACTTCCCAATAAGGTTATTAATGTTTGATTGGTTTTCTGCAACTTTACTTACATTTTGAATGCCATATCTAAATGTTTTTTCACCTAATTTGAAATCAAAACCTTTGAAATCTTGGTTAAACATTTGTTTAGTACTTTCTTTAAATGCAGAATGCTGTTGCTCAGCTACTTTCTGATTCTCATTGTATCGGTTAAAAAACTCCGAAGCTTCTTTTTGTTCTGGCGACATACCTGGTCTCAACTTGATTTCCGAGTAATATTTGTCTTTCAGACCTTCTAAAAACTTTTTCGCTTTTGCAACCTCTTCTTTTTTTGCGAGTTTCTTTTTGCGGATGTCTCGCTCCTCATCTATTTCTTCGTCAAATTCAAAACTGTCTTCCATTAAGAAATCAATTTCAGCAGCATCTAAATGTGACTTTGTTTGTTTGTAATATTCTGTTAGTAATGTATCTGAATCAACATTACTGTAATCTGCGTTTAGTCTAACGTAGTCTTGTACAGTTCCTCCAGTTTCTTTCATGAAGTCAACTAGCTTTTCTACGTTTTCAGGTAAATCTGCTTTAGGAGTAGATTGAATAACTTGCTCTACTTCTTCCACCGTAGACTCTTCCGTTACTTCTCCTATAGTAATTATTTCTTCTTCTGAAGCGCTTTCTACTTCTTCTACTAGTGCAACAGGTTCTTCTACTAGTGCAACAGGTTCTTCAACTGATAATGATTCAGGAGAATCCGTTTGCTCTTCTACTTTTGGAGCAGACAAATCTACTTTAGTAACATTGTCTACTGGTGTTTTTGGACCTTCTCTAAGATCTACTTTAATTGTTTCTGACATGATATAATATTATAAAATTAGTAAATAGTTATCACCTAGGTTCAAATTGCTCTAGGCCAAATCCACCGAGGTTGTCAAACCCTGCAGATTCAAAATTCTTTGGTAAAGAATCATTTTTTCTTTGATCAATTAACTCGCTTTGTTGAGTTGCTTGTATTTTTGTTCTATCGTCTTTACGATCTTCTTTATATTTTTCTTCTTCTCTTTTACCTCCAGATTGAGCTTGTGCTAATTGCATATTGTATTGGAATTCTACTTCCATTAATTGCTTTTTAATTTCAGCTTCTTGCTGTAGCTTTTGAATAGCAAATTGAGATTTTGATTGTTCAACCTGTATTTTAGTTTGAGATAAAGCTTGTTGTTTTTGAACTTCCGCCATAGCCGCTGCTTCAGATGCTTGAGCATTTGCTTGCGCTTGCGCTTGTATGTTAGCTTGCTGAGCTGCTTTATCCGCTTCTTCTTTCTTTTTTCTTTTAAACTTAATAGACTCGTTAGCTAACTTAATGTTTTTTATTTGTCTGATGTCAATAGCGTCTTCTAAATTTATACCACCAGATTGCAATGCTACCTGTATGTTTTGCTCCAACAATTGTTTTTCTTCCTCATCAGGCTCTAATTCTAAAAAGATACCGAAATCGTGAAGATTTAAATACACAATTTCTTTTAGTATTTCAGCATTGTACACAGAGATACTTGATTCTATTGACTGCCTAGTTAAAGGGAACTCTATTACATCAGCTACTTTTAAAGATATGTTTTCACACGTTTTAAGAGTCAAATATAAACTAGCTTGTAATATATGTCTTGTAGCAACGTTTGATTGATTAGCGGCCATTTTCTGTAATCCTACCAAAGCATTTTTATCTGGTTGGCTTCCGTCTCTCGCTTCATTTAAACCAGTTACGTCTCTAATCATCTGTAAGTAATATTGATACGTATTAATTAAAGATGCTATTTTACCTTGACCTGAAGACGACGTTAATTGTTGAACTGGTATTTTACCTCTATTCATATCTCCATCTTGCGTAAGTGATCTACCTACAACACTACCAGTTTGAAAATACATATTCAATGCCTCTGCTGGGCTATACGACGTTCCATTACCTAAATCAACTTCTGCTAAACCGTCCATATCTAAGAACACTCCATCTGGAACTATCTTAGCCATTACTTGCTGTAGCTTTAAATGAGTCAACTGAATCATATCAGCAAAACCTGTAATACGACTTACTAAAGACTCTATCTTACCTTTATACATTCTAGGTGCACAAATAGAATAATTCATAGATACTTTAGTTGTATCAGCAAATGGTCTTGTCATATTCTCAGCAAGTTCCCATTTAAGCATTTTATTGTAACCTAAAACTTTTACACCTGAGTATATAGCTTCTATAGTTCTAGATACTTTTTTAAACGTATCGCTTTCAGGTGGATTAAACTCATCTGTTTTTTCAATAGCTTTTTCTAAACCTTGATCTGTTTTTTTAATTTTAAAAACCTGGTTCATATAAGTTTTATACTCAAAGTATACTAAATTTACTTTGCTATCATCATGACTACTGTATCCTGTGGTGTAATTATTTGATCCACCCATTTTCTCAATTTCCTTCATTTCTTCGTTACCAAGATGAGGAAACTCTTTTTTAATTTCAGCAAGAGTAACTTCTTTTGATTCACCTACGTAATAAAGATCCCCAAAGTTAGGGTCTTCGGTATATGAATAAACTAAATTAGCAGGATCTACATAATCAATAGTTATACCTTCTGATTTATTAAAGTTAGTTTTAGTAGCCGCAATACCTATAGTAGTTAAATCATAATTTAATCTACGCTTTGTTAAAGTATACTTATTAGTATCTAACACAGTATTTATTACTTCTTCTTGAGCTATTTCTATATTCTGCTTATAGTCAAGCTGCATATATAATGAAAGTTGATTTTCATTTTCAGGTAGCATAGAAGGATCTTCTACGTTATAAGTATCCATACCTAACTGAGACATCATACTCTCGTTGAACTCTCTAGTGTTCATATCCGCGACAATAGCAGATACATATTCTGTTCTTTGCTTATTAGATTCAGGATCTTGAGCAAATGCTTTTATATCGTAATTTTTTTGCGATATACCGTTAACTACTATATCTACAAATTTAGGTATTACTGGTACAGGTTTCCAATCTAAATTCAAGTAAGACAAATCGCCGTTTATTGACAATTCATCTTTATATTTTTGAATAGACTGCTCACCTCTAGAATATAATCTAAGTTCATGAAATCTAGCATAGTTCGACGAAAACCTGTTATTGGAAGATCTAGAACCCCCGAACCATTCGTGCTCTATTGCTCTAGCTACTCTTAATCCATACTCTAAACTAGCTTTTTCTTCATCGCTAACAGTTTGTGTAGGAAACGAGCTATTGTAATTAGTTTCTATCATTTATTTTATTATTTTCGAAATAGATCCGTTATTGTCGTATCTTTTAAAAGGTAAAGATATTTTACTTTTTTGCCTAGTAGCTACCGGTGTATACCTGTTTTTGTTACAAGCCATAATAGCTAAACCTGAACTTATAGAAGCATCGTGTTTTGTTCTGTTATTTATATTAAACTTTGCCCAGTCTTCTAAGGTTCTTTGCATGTACATATTCCCATAACCTTCTCCTAAATAACCAACGTGGGTTTCTATATAAGATTCAATAGCAGCTGCATGAGCTTGTTTTATATCTTCACTTGAATTTGGTATACCTCCAATTTCTTTTTCTGTTACAGATAGTTTATTCCAAACTTTATCTGGTCTATTCATACTGTAACCTCTATATCCTCTTCTTTTAAAATGATACAGTAATCTAGGTTTATTGTTTTCCGCTAGTATAGGCATACCGTAAAACACACAAGCCATAAGCACATCCTCAAAAAACATTTCAGCAGTTGGAGGTCTTGATATATACTCTAGGAAAAAACAATTAGGTGGAGCATCTTCCATGCTAAACTTAGTTAATCCGTGCAAAGCTCCATTAGAACCTCTTTTATCTACTGTACCTGATATATCGTAACTATCACATCCAAACGCACCCATATGCTCGTTTCCTGGATATTTAGCACCATTCTTTATTATCACCTGGTTTTGAAGATTATTCGGAGGAACCCAAGATATTTTAAATCTACCGTCTTTATTAGGGTAAAATACTACTCTAGTATCTTTTATTCCGTTTTCCCAAGCAAAGCTTCCTGTTGTGACTACTGCTGTATTTTTTAAATCTTCATTATAGTCTACTTGTTCGTATATCTTAGTGAGGTTGAATATAGATTCTTTAGCTTCATCTCTGAAAGCGTGTTTCTCTGTTCTTGGAAACTGACGATAATATTCATTTAAACCGTCTTGATCGTTCTTTAAACCATCTACTTCATTTTCCCAATGCTCTATTACCCCATAATCTATTAGTTCTCCGTCGACTCCTTTGACTGGTTCTTTGGGAGTGTCGAACACAGGTAGTCCAAAAGTATCAATGAATCCTTCGTAGTTCCATTCCATAGGTATGAACAAAGAATATAATCCTGAGCTAGTCTGCCCATTGCGGTTCCTTTTCTTAACATCTGAGGCATTGTATAAACTTTTAAAATTATTACCACCTTTTTCTAAAGCATTTGATGTTGATCCCATCATACACTTACCTATAACTTTTCTACCTAATCTTAAACAAGTTTTTGTTACCCTCCAGTTGTTTAATATATTGTCAGGCCTTTCCCATTTTCCACTTTCGTCGTGCACTAATAGCTTTAGCTTTTCACCATCATAAGAGTTGTCCCCTGTATTTTTCCAGTCAATTGTAGTATCTAATCCTACGATTTCTTCTAACCTATCTTTAGAGCCTAGTTTTTTTCTTGTTAATTTACTAGCAGGTACTCTATACGCTAATTCTGTTTTAGGACGATCCATACCGTCTTGTATTGGCTTAAAGAAAAACGGGTAGTTAATAGAAATAGGTACAACCTTATCTGTAAACATTTTTTTTGCGTCACTACCTGATTTAGAAAGTATACCAAACCTAGCGTCACTTGACATTGTTGCTTGATGAACAGTTTCGGACGATGACATAAAAGAAAACCCAGAACGTCTATTTTTAAGATAACACATTCCATAACTTCTACTATCAGCTTTACAAGCTTCCCAAAATATAAAAAATAATCTATTCGATTCTCTAAAGTCAGGTTGTCCTACATCTATCTTTGTCCATTGCAAGTACATATAATGCGTACCTGTAATATATGTTGGTTCACCGTTATTATAAAACCAAAAACCATCTTCCCTATATGTAAATTGTTGATCTATATAATCAAACCATTTTTCTTTAAAATCTAAAGGATAATCTTCCCAATCAAAAACACTTTTTATTTTTGTTAGTTCTTTTGGATATTCTGAAGCCTCCCAGAACTGCTCTTCTTTCTTAGCAGAACGTTTTTGTACATTTTTTGTTGATTCTGGTAAAGCGATTCTAAGATTTTGGATATTATATATTTCTCCAATCTTTCCAGTTTTGCTAATAACCACGACGTCATAATCAGCATTGTAACCATATTCCCACTTTTTATAGCGATTCATTCGCTTTATTACCTGAGGCTTGATGTAGTTTTCTTCTACACTATATAAAGTTTGCTTGTACATCTTATTTAGATCTACGTTCTGCAAAACCCTTAAAAGCTTTTTCTTCCTTTTCTTCTTTAGGTTTATCGTTTAACTTATCTTCTTCTTCCTGTATTCTTTGTAAAATTTCAAAAGCATCAAATATAGCCAACTTTTTTGTTGCTGCAGCATTTTTTAATCTGTCTGCAGAAATATCATCATCAGAATCTACAATAGCTTCTTTAGCTACTTTAATTAATTCTTCAACGGCTATTTGCCCAGCTAGGATAATATTCTTTTTCGTTTCCTTTATCTTCATACTTAATTACAATATCATTAGATTTCATACAATATAAACGCTTATTATCAAAAACAAACTCAAACTCAGAGTTAGGCGTAAACCCTATTAAGTCTCCTGGAGTTATTTTAAGCGCCTCTAAGGACTTGTTACCGTATTTTAGTATACCAACAAGTTCCTTTTCTTTTTGATCCTTTAAAACATCTGTTTCTATCACAGGTGCAACAAAGCAGTAATCCATATTAGTGTACCATTGTTTGGTTTTTTGGTACATGTATATTTGATCAGGACTAGCGAAGTACATATTGTCTTTAAAAAATGTAGAACCGTTTTTTTCTACGCCTCTAATGTCGTACCATCTTCTAAATATATTATGATGCACTATTACTTTATCACCTGGTCTTATATCTGTTTTTAAAGCAGAGGGGGTTGAAACAACAACAGCCTCCTTGCTAACAGATCTCCAATCTTCTACTTTTGTATTAGTAATAAGATTTTTATCTCCTACCTTTACTTGATTGTTATATCTATCTTTTAAAGGTTTTATAATAAACTGACCTAAGCTATTCATTAATACTCTAAATCGTATTCAACAGATATTGCCATGTTGCTATTAAACTTTTTCCAAGGTAACACTTCATCATTCTTTTTAATGTGAATACTGTAAGAACCGTCGGTTTCGTCGTGTAATATAGCTTTTATAATATGACCACCATACACAGACTGATTAACAGCGTAGTGCATGGCGTCATTTTTGTAATCTGAGCCAATACTTATTTTTCTAATTATTTTGCTCATCTTCTTTAATTTCTGTGTACTCACCAGTTTGTAAATCAATATTTACATTACCGTAAGTAGCTTCTAAGTCTTTTTTAATATCTTCTATCTGTGCGTTAACTTGAGCGAACGTGTGTAACAGCTCGTGTTTTTTAGCTTCTAACAAACCTAAGTTTGTAATAATACTATCAGCTTTTTGTTGTTGAGAAATAATTGATTGTAACTCTTGTTCTTTAATTTTTGCCATAATTTAATTTAATTTAATTTTACTTTTATAATCACCTATAATTTAAGAATTTAACTTATTAAAATTTTAAATCTTGATATTTAAGTCCTAAAAATCCGTGTATTCCTTCACTGTTTATATTAACTTCAAAAGTTTTCCAGTCATATGGGTGGTCTACTGAACCGTCTTCATCTTCTTCTAAATCTCTCCAAAGTACATCTACTAAAAAACCTTCTCCGAATACTGTTTCAGATACTACTTCTTCTCCATCATAAACTGCTTCTTCTAAAACCTCATAACCAAGTTTTGTGATTGTATGTTTATGTGTTGGATAGTTGTTACCGTTTTCATCTTGTGCTATTCCTAAACCTTCTATTTTAGATTCTGCTTGTTCTCTTCCGTAACCAAATCTATATTTTCCTATATGTAATCCCATAATTATGATGTTAAAGCGGTTAATTCTGCGTCTGTTAATGCTTCTTGAAATACCGCTACGCATTTGACGTTTCCTTGAAAAGGTTGGAAGTTTGTCGTATATCCATTAAAATCAATCCTATTTAAACCTATTGGTAAAATCGTACTTGTACTTGTTGCGACTTCAACTCCATTAATCCAAATTGCATAATCCCCTGACTTCCATTTAACAGCAACTTTATCAAAATCAACGTTTGTGGTAGCTGAAGTATAACCAAAATTAACTGAATTGTTTTGCGCTCTTACTTGAATTAATAGTTTATTATTAGTAGATGTTTTAAAAATATTAATTCTACTTTGAGCAGTACTATTGTTAATTGAAATAGATGAAGCATCTGTATATTCAGCAATACTTTTTAATTCAGCATAAAACACCCCTTCTGTTGAACCTATTAAATCACTACTTCCTGCATCTGTTGCTGAATCTGCTGCTCTTGTTACTGGAGAACCACTTGTAGGAATGTATGAAGTTTGATAAGATTTTTCTTCAAATTGCATACCAAAAATATAAACACCACTTACTCCATCTCCACTAAAAGAATTAGTTTCATCACCAATGATACCAACGGATAAACTAACAAAAATCTGTCCTACGTTAGTCATTTGAGAAGGGTCTAAAGTAACTGAACATCTATACCAACCATTACCATAATCATCAATTTCAGCACTAACAAAAGCAGCTGATGTTGAGTTTACATT
>Ga0196903_1000061_pt1 | contig 18166 bp, 24 predicted proteins | sample CB_VirMetaG_2_FD_169097 | JGI IMG/M metagenome (GOLD analysis project Ga0196903, IMG submission 169097) | Freshwater to marine saline gradient viral communities from Chesapeake Bay - CB_1504_2 Viral MetaG (v3) (version 3) | ecosystem: Environmental > Aquatic > Marine > Coastal | place: USA... | reverse complement strand
ATTTGAGATGCGTTAGGATTATTAGGTATTCCTTTCCTAGAAGCTATTTGGCTTTTAGTTAATTCTTCTAATGTAAAGTTCGCAGATAGTTTCATACTAATTTTCCGATCCATTTACCTTTGTTGTCTAGCACCATAGGCATTAATTTTGGTTGAGAGTCTATTATCATACCACAACCCATAATAAATTTCGTCTTAAAATTTTTGGCATAATGGAAAGCCATATTGGTCTGCTCTATCATACAACCTACTTGCATACCCCACATAAGAGCATCACTATTTGCCCAATATTCAATCTTGAACTTTGAATGAAAATGTCCTTGTACTGTATTCATAGACTGTATCTGAGAAACACGAGCCACATCTGCTGAGATACCATGAGTGAAAAAACATCTTTGTTTATTTGGTAAGGTTATGGTCAAATCATTTACCCAGTTCCATTTTTTAACATTTAAAAATTCATTATAATCTCTCAAGAACCCTCTAGGTATTCCATGCTTAATTCCTTTTCTATAAATTAAACTAGAATGATTTGAATCTAACAAAGTCATTTCAGGAAATATTATTTCTAGTTCCTTTATGTATTCTTTTGATAAAGATAGTTCATGTCCAGCAGAAGGAAGATCAGGGTTGGTATCGTGGAAGCTTAGAGCATGACAATCAATCTCATCTCCAATATTTATGATTTTAGTAGGCTTAAATTGTTTTTTAATTTCTTTTAGGAAAGCAAAGCTATCCTTGCGGTGGTATGGTATATGTAAATCGGATATAACGAGTATCCGTTTATGTTCATTCATTATTTAAAATAATTATAAAACCCAGCTATTATTCCTGATATCGCTAGAAGTACCCATATTGCTCCCTTACCACGATTGATATCCGCACGAAGTTCCTCTTGTCCTTTTTCTAATTTAGAAATCTTTTCACAAATGAATTCTAATTTAACTTCTGTTGATGATTGTCTAGCCATAAAGTTCTATTAGTTGTATTTGTTTATAAAGTCAATTATCTAGGTTTCCCCTGACCTCGTTTAGCTGAATTTCTTATCTGTTTGCGTGATCTACCTTTTCGCTTATTCTTGTTCATAGTAGAGGTTATAGGTCGTTTGCCAATGGAAGTTCCTTTGTAAGTTTTGGTGTAAGCTACCACCGCACCATATAGATTTCCTTTTTTAGCCATTAGTTTTTAGGATTCGGGTTGCTGGGTTTAGGTCTATCATCAATCATTGTTTCTCAATAATTTTTTGAATTGATTTACTTCCATCATTATTAACTTCAATTTTTGCTTTTACTTCTCCGCATGAGTAACGAATATTACTACCACTATTTCTTTCTGCAACTCTTTTCTTCATTAGACATTCATGGATAGTATTTTGATGTTTAAATTCTTTTAATTCTCCAGCCATAGACATAAACAAAGCAATAACTGTTTCAATCATTAGTGTTTCCCATTAGAGAACTTAATATCTCTTGTTGAATCTTTTAATCTTTCCACATCTTTTTTAAGTTTAGTTATTTCTTTTTCAAATGTTTTTAACATTACTCCCGTATGAATATTTTGGTCTAATAGCTTTTGATGTTTTTCTAATTGTTTAGACATATATTCTATGAGCATAAACTGTTCTTGATCTATGGGTTTTTGGACACTAGCTTCTAGTAAATCTTTTTCAAATAGTTGATTTTTAGTTTCTAATTTGTTTAATCTTTCAATAACTCCAAAAGCAAACCAAGCACCTGTTACTATCGCAATCAATAAACCAATTAAATTTCTTAATGGTAATCCTATATTTGTGTTCTCACTTATCTTCATATGTTCTTACTCTTAATTTGAATGTGTTTTAGGACTCTGCCTTTTTGTGAGCCTTCTTTAATGACATAGCCAGTAGTTCCGTTGCCATTAATCTCAACTTCTTTTCTGCTCTTTAATAAAGTTTTGTTGGTATTTTCTACTTTGTTGTTCTCGTAGTTTTTAAGAATTAAATCTTTTAATCGTTCCATAAGCACTTATCATTTGTGCCTTCCAATTATTTACTTCCACCAATATAGCCACCAATAACACCAATCAATCCTGTAACTGACATTTTCATTAATGTAATTACACTTTCATCTACTGGTCTATTTTCTTCTAGTGCTACAATATAATCTCCAATAATAATTGTGCCTAATAAAATTAGAACACCGCTTGTAATTAAAAGGATTATAATATCTTTAAAGTTTCTATTGTTCATCTTCGTCTTCCCAATCATCATCAAACTCATCTCCAGCTTCATTAATATCATAAAGTCTGTTTTTTATTTCTTCAAGAATATCTGCTTCTTTGTCTTTTAAAGTATCTAGTTGGTCAAATAATTTCTCTAGTTTTTTATCCATAATTATCTCGCTGTAGCTGGTACGCCGTTAGTTCCTACTAGAGGGGATTCTGCGAAGCACATGTAGATTAGTGTATTTCCAGAACCATTATTATAACTTCCAGAAGTTCTTAGTTTAAATCCATTACTTAAAATATCAATAGGGTTAGCTGATGATTCTGCATCAGAAGAATTTGGATTTAATTTTAAATCTGTTTCATTTGATGGGTTTCTTTTTGCATCAAAAATAAACCAAGGTGTTGCACTAGCTGAAGCATTTTTCATCATAACAAAAGCTGGTTTAAATCCTGTGTACACAAATGTTCCATCAGCATTACCATTGCCAACATATGAGCCAAACTTGCTGAAACCTTTTTTCTCTGCGAAGCAGTAAGCAATCATAGTTGTTCCTGAAGTGGGATTTGATATTCCTGAATTTCCTAGAGTTACAACAGTTGAACTAGGTGCTGTATCATTCCATAAACCAGTAGAAGTACCTTCTGCACCATCTGTATTTAATCTTATAAATTTAGTCCAACCTAATGATTGATGACCAACACCCCAATCTTCTGAACTACTTCTTCTTTTTATTATTACCATTGAAGGTGCAACACCTAATCCATGTCCAATAGTAGCACCTGATGTATTGTTAGAAGTAAAAGACACAACACTAAATCCAGCAGTAGTTGATGCTGAAATACTAGAAGTAATAGAACCATCTGTATTAGATGAAGCTGTACCACCACCTTTCCAGTTCCATGATGCAAAAGTTTGACCATTTTGATTATGACCACCTTCATTTCCTAAGGTAAAACCATCACTATCAAAAGAAGTTAATCCATTAGCTTCTGTTACTTCTGCATTAGTTAAATTTGGGTAAATTTGTTTTGTAGCACCTCTAACAATATCGTAACACCTGTGATTAGATCCACCACTTCTTTGCTTCAACCACACCCAGTCAGGTTGAAAATTTACTCCTGTAATAGATTGAGTAGAGCCATTACCAGTATAAAGTTTAGTATTAAAATATTCGTTAGCTTTGTTTATCTGTGCCATTAGCTATACTCCTGTGCGTTAATTGATTTGGTGCATAATGCTCTATAACCTCCTGTTGGAACATCATATTCAAATATTCCTATACCATCATCAGGGTTTTGTGCAGAAGCTACCGCAGTAGTTCCAAAGAATCCGTTACCGAAGTTACAACCCCATTGGTCTGTTCCTGTGCTATTATTATTAATAACAGTAGGTAAGTAAGTTCCGCTAATTCCAGTTGCCATTGGATTGGTTGATGTCGCTGGATTTCCTGAATTAAACCAAGTTCCATTTTCTCCAATATAAAATTTTCCATTATCCATATCTAATGCAAACATTAAAATATCATTAGTAGTTGATGAATTTCCATAAGCACCTTGGTCTGAACCATCTAAATAATAATTTCCACTAGAAGTAAGAACAGTATAAGATTCACTCCATGTGCTAGACCAACTTCCACTGTCAGCTTTTATTCCAATATAAGCATTATCAGGTGCATTTAATCTTTTAGCTTCCCAATAATATTTACCAGCACCCATTCCTAAAGTTGCTCTATATCTTCCACCTTGAAATACTGTATTACCATTTGAAGATGTAATTGTTCCTGTAAAATCTAAAGGATTCCATGTAGCAAAAACATTAGAAGGAGTATCTATTGTCTGCGTAGGTGTGCCATTGACTGTAAAATTATTTGCATTACCTGAACTGTCTGTTCCCAAAGCACCGCTATTCTCTCCTTTTAAGAAGAAGCCATTCGTTCCGTAAGTAACACTTGGGGAAGTTTTGGCTATCCATATGCCTGTAGTAGAATCTATTTCGCCAAAAGTATCTGCATCATAAGCTGTGCCGTCTATGAAATGTATGTGTGTCATTAAGCCATTAAAATAATCACTAGCTGATTGTTGGCGACCTATTTGCATATTTACACCATTAGCAAAAGCAGTATCATAGTTTTGAGATGGATAGGTTGTGGCACTAAAAGAAGTTACTTGCTCTCCATTAACATAAAGTTTTGCTCTATTAGAAGCTGTAGCTTGAGTTGTATCTACTGCTAATACGATATGATACCAAGCTGATACATCTCTAAAAGCCTGACTAGTTCTTAAATTTAAATTAGTTGAACCATCATAATCGTACACTCTAAAATCATTACCATTACCATCATTTTGAATAAGCATTTGAGAATTATGAGAGCCACTAGCAGACTCAAATAAAATATTATAAACATTTAATTCAGAAATTTTAATCCAAGCACTGTAAGTAAATGTTTTTCTACTTGTTGGTGTTCCTTGTGTTCTTGATAAATATGATGAAGCCATTAGTTAAATTGTATTCCATTGTTGATGCCTACAGTAACAGTTATGCTAAATGCTCTGTCGGCGGTTTGTAATTCTGCGTCAGTTGCTCTTAAGGTAAAGTTATAAACTGTTTCTCCACTGTCGCTACCACTTTCAGTTCCACTTATCACACCTGTAGAAGTATTTAAAGTAATTCCTGTTGGCAACGCACCTGATTGTACTGAATAAGTTATTGCACTATCTGAAGATGCTACTACAGTTGCAGAAAAAGCACCACCCTGTGCTACTGAACCAAGTGAGCCTGAAGCAGTTGTCCAAGTAGGAGCATCACTAACATTTAATAAAGCTGTGCTAGAACGAACCGCACCACCATCAGGATTTTCTACTCTGATAAAATATGTTCCGTCGTCAGGTAAAGTTACATTAATAGTTAATTGTGTAGCTGAATCTCTTGTGACTGTATTAGCTAAAATTACTGCACCAGTAGTAGAATGAATTTCTACAGTAGGTGTGATTACAAAGTTTGTTCCTGTGATAACAATGTTAGAAGCTGTGTTGTCTACTGTTTGAGGAGCAATAGAAGTAATAGTTGGTAGAGTTGCTTCTGTACCAGCTAAAACAACTGTGTCATTTGTTTGATTAAAAGTTCCAATAGTAATCCATGCGTCATTATCAGCATTACGAATTTTAAGTTGATTGTTAGCTACATCATACCACCATTGATAAGCATAAGTAGTAGTTGGCTCAGAAGAACCACTATTATTAGAAGCTACTGCTGATAAGCCATTATTTAAGTCCGTTCTAAATGAAGGGAATGTTTGGTTATTAATTATGTAATCGTGTTGAGCCATTAAAATCCTTTTGCAATCATGTCAAATGTTCTTGATATTGCTGTATCACTAGAATCATAAAAAGTCACTTGAAAATTACTTATAGTCTTATTAGTAACTACAAAATAATCTCCTGTTGCCATATTTTCTCCAGTGATGCCTACTGCGTAATTAGCCGTTTTAAATGGATTTGTAAAGGTAACTGTTTTAGTACCAGCACCACTCACAATATCATTCTCACTTTGTATTCTATCTTCCATGTCAATACTTACAGATAAAGCACTAATCACTGGTGTTGTTGCCTGATCTCTTGATATTAAATACAATCTAAACTTATAATATCTAGCTGTGTAATCCCCAATAACAAAGTTTCTAAATTCAGTATAGGTTATGTTATCATCAGATAAAGCTATTTCTAAATGTGCGTTGGAGTTAGATACTGAATCTCCGTCAAATGAACCAGTTGCATCATCAAAGAGTGTGAAACCTCTACCACTATCAAATAGATCAGTAGGGTCTTCTGCAAACTGAGTAATAGAAGCTGTTACCCTTGAAGTATGTACTGCACCAATATCAATAGGTGCTGAAAAGTCATAGATACCATCTGAAGCTAAAGAGGTAAGTTTTAAAGTATTGTTTTCTAAAGTGATGTTTGTTTTAGCACCAGTAAAATTAGGACTCTCTGTTTGAGTAGCCACACTATTAAAGTTTCCAATAGCAAGAACATTAGTAGAAACGATTGTTTCATTGATACTAAAGTTTCCAAGCTTATCTACTGCCTTAATTAAATAACTACCCACTCTTGCTGGTACAGAAATTGAAGTCGCTGGTCTTGATACTTTCTCAATTAAAGAAACTGAGTTTTGCCATTCAGCACCAGTAGTTAATGTTGAATATCTAATTTGATAATATGCAAGGTCAAGGTCTGTTACCGCTTCCCAGTTTAGATGTGCTTCTTGTCCTAGAATATTACATGAAAAATCTGTTACTGTACTTGGTGGAGCAACTGCACCCACAATCGTTCTGCTTACTGTTACATAAGTAGATGAAGCACCTAGAACATTAATAGCTTTAACTCTTACATCATAAGTATCTTGGTCAATCACATTAAGAACCCTTTGATTTAATCCAGTACCTTGTGCGTGTATTTGATAATCTGTTTCTGTGCTTTTCTTATATTCCACTTGATAATAATCTACAAAGCTATCAGGACTTGCACCTATTTGAATATCTAGTGCTACAATAACAGTACCATCATTGTATTGAATAAGCTGGTCAGATAAAGTTACAGAAGCGGGTGGTTGTACATTAAAGGGATTGGGTAAAGTAGTATCAGGTATGGTTGGTGCTTCTGATTTCTCAGTCCAAGTGTATATATTGTCTTGGTATTCTACTAAATCTAAATCAACTGTTAAATCTTCATTAATTGTTAAAGCATTAACTCTAAAAGGTTTTGCAGAAAAAGAAGCTGTGTCGTATGTGATATTAACAATATCTCCAACTGTTAAATCTAAAAATTCAGAAGTTACTTTTATTTGAATAGCTAAAGCATTTCTTGATCTTTTTAATGCGACTTCACAAAGTTCTTCTGCTTGATAAGGGTTAGTAATATTTTTAAAATCAAAATTTCCTATAAGTTCTGTTCCGTTATCTTCAGCTAATAATGTTGCATACTTATCAGCAGTAGGTAAAGCTGAATCATCTGCTGGTGGAAAACTAACTGTATCTTCTTGCCAATTCTTTTCAGGATTTACAAATGTACCTATAACTCTATTATATTTTTTATTCTTAGTTTCTCCAATAAGTTTAATACCACCTATAACATTATCAGAAGTAATTGTGTAAGTTGCTGTTCCTGTTCCTTCAATGTTTAAAATATAAGTTCCAGCATTGTATGAGAAGATTGCTCTCATGGGATTTAATAATGCTTTAACATTATCAATTAATTTTTGTGATGTATCTAGTACAGCATTAGTTTCAAATAAATTAATATCATTAGCACCTGAATATGGTTCTACTTGTGTTTCGCAAGTATCAGCAGAAGTTTTAAAAGAAGCAAAGTCTGATTCAAAAGCTGTGTCAGGTATTCCTTTTCCATATCTAGTATTTCTTAAATAATCTAATAAACATAAAGCTGAGTTAGAAGAAAATCCCGTTGTGTCTGTTCTTGGGTCGTATATCTTTCTGCCTTTAACTACTGCATGAACATTAGGTAGTGAACCAAATACATCTTGATTCCATTTAAACCTTAATGCAAGATATGCCACTCCTTTTAGTCTATGATTAGAAGTCCAGTTGGCAGATGTGCTTAAAATAGAAGAAGCAACTTGTGTATCAGTTCCTAAAAAACATTGTGCTTGAATATAAGATGTTCCGTCTTTATAAAAATTACTATCAGAAGAATCAACTTCTCTAACTGTACCATCAGTTAATGCACCATCAAAGGTTACAAGTTTATCATCAACATAAATACCTTCTATGCTTTCAATCTCTCCTTCACAAAGTACACCAGCAATAAAAAGATGATCGTTATTTGTTCCTGAAGTTTCAACGAATACTCTAGTAATACCTATTTTTCTTTCTCCGTAAATAACTGGTATCTGTGCATTGTTAGAAGCTTTGTTTAATAATACTCCTTGTGCAGTTTCTCCTTGTGGAATATCAAATTGTGGTGTTTCAGGTTTTGGTTGAAGCCAAGAAATAGCTTTAGTAGCAATAGCACCTAAAACAATTCCACCAATAATTTTAGCAGTTGCAGTTTTAAAAGCATAACTAGCAATCGCCTGTCCTATTACCGCACCCATTTATAAAACTCCCTTGTGTATCTTGTTGCTTGTCTATAAGGTTTATTGTCTTTAACTCTTAACCAATGTACTGGAGTTCCTTCTTCTAATCTTGAACTAAAAAAATCTTTTGTCCAACTCATTATATTTCTTAAATTCTTTTTAGCTATTGTTTCAATATGCCAAATATTATTTCCTGATTTCCAATCTTCTTTTTTAAGAATACCTGTTTTTTTAAATCTATTTTGTGCTTCATTAGATAAATAAGCCCAATTAGTAAAACCAATTAACTCTTCTCCCTCATAATGATGTTTGCATTGACCTAAATTAAAACTAGGGAACAGATGAAGTCTTAGTTCAGCGTCAGAAAAAGAATCATATTTTTTATACAATCTAAATAATTCTAATACTTCATTCATTATGATCTACCCCATTTAATATCTTGTACTGATTGTGAAGAAAAATCAAAACCAACATCATCTTCAAAATATAATTCTTGTGAAGAAGTATTTGTCTTTCTCCCTTTTAACTTTTCAAAATCTGCCCAATGACTAGCAACAGAAATACTAACATTAGATGAATCTGCGTTTTCTTCTAAGCTAAAAGATTCTATATTTCCTTTAAATAATAAAAAAGGGTCAGCAATAATAGATTGATTGTTATCTAAAAACCCTTTGTATATTTCTACTTCTTTGTCCATGTATTGATTGTTAAGTAGCAAGGCAATAATAGTTTGGTCTGCACCAGTAAAAGATATGGTAATAGAATCAACTGCAACATTAGATTCTTCAGATACTTCAGATGAACCTAAAAATAAAGATGAAGATGTATATGTATTAGAATCAAAAGTTATGTCTTTGTAATGATCGGTAAATCTTGAGCCTGAACCTACTCCTAAATAAATTAATGTTATTGGATTTAATTTGTTAGTAGCAAGTTCATTTTTAATTGCTGTCGTTAGACTTCTTGCCATTACAATACCTCAATTACATCTAGTTCGTATGCGTAAAGATTAGTTGTGCCAATATTATATTCTTGTGTATTAGATGTTAAGGAAACAGTAAAATCAACATTGTCATAAATTAAATCTGTATCATCTGTAACAGCACTTCTCAAAGGTGGTTCAAATGTTAATGTTCCTTCGCCTGATCCGTCTGCGTTTAAATCTTCAACAGCTACATAAACTTTAGTCTGTCCTGTGAATCTAAAGTAATCTCCAGCTTTCAATATTCCGTTAGTAGAAGTAGTCATACCATCTACAGTGCAAGTAGTTGCACCAGCAGATACAGAAGCATTGGTTGAGATAGTAGTAGAAGCCACACCCTGTGCATTTGATTCAGTTGGTGGAATAACAGTAAAGTTTTCTAGCTGTGATCTTTGTTTAATAATAAAAGCTTTAATAGGTGCAAACTCTGCTCTAGTCATAGGTGGATAGCTTAAAGTAATTGCAAACCTTTGTCCGTCAATCTGTCTAGCTTGTTTTCTTCCTGAAGTAGTTACAGAAACAATCGTGCTTTGTTCTGAATTAATACTTGCTGATCTAGCAACTGGAGATGTAGGTAATTGTCCACTCATATTATACTAAAGACCCTTTTCCTTGTTGATTTAAAGCTTGGTTAATTAAATTAGTAATAGTTGATCTTCTTTCTATTAGCAATCTATCAAAATCTCTTGTGTCATTAGCAACAATAGTAAAATTAACATTAGTTGTACCACCAGCATGATTAGGTACTATTTGTCCGTCAGTAGATGGTATGAATGTTTCTCTACCTCGTTCTCCTACAGTGATTGGCATACCAGCACTAACTGAGCCACCTTCTGCATATCCTTTAGCACCAGCAAATATTCTTAATCCTGTGCTTATTATGTCTCCCTTTGTTGAAGTGTTTTTTTCATTGTTTATTGCTCTCACAATACCTAATTGTTTAGCAAGTTCAGAAGTTTTTAATTTTTCAATAGCTAATTCTGCTAAAGCCAACAATCTTTTTTCTATAAGTTTTGCAATAACATTAATTAATATAGTTTGTGCTAATTTTCTAAATGATTCGTTTAACTTCTCCCCAAGAACAATAGATTTTGCAATTCCTTGTGATATTCCGCCAATCCCCATTTTAATAGTATCAGTTATAATACTTACTCCCGTAAGTTTTTTAGACATCTTTTCTATTGCTTCATTTACTTGATCTATTGGTTGAATGGTTTTAATTAAATTAGAATTAAGCTTTACAACTTCTTCTTTTGCATTAGCAACTGCATCAGGAATATTACTAATATTTTGATTTAATCCCTTACTACCAAATAAAAAATCATAAGCTTTTCTAAGTTCTCTACCAGCATTAGCCAATCCTCTTATAGCCGCCGCAAACCCTTTAACTGCGATTGTTAAAACCTTGCTTATTCCTCTTCCAATAGTTTCAAAATCACGAGCATTTTCTTCTATAAATTTGTTAAGTTCTTTAAATTCTTTTTTAAGATCATCAAAGAAACCAGCACCAGCTACATCTGTTTTGAAATTAAAAAGTTTATCTCCCAACATAGATAAAGTACCAGTAAATGTAGTAGCCAATTCTTCTGTAGCCTTTCCAAATCTTCCACCTTTACCAAATACTTTTTGAAAAGCTTTTACAGTTTCTTCTGCTGTTACAGTTGCACCTTGTTTAAAACCGAGCATATCTCTGACACCTTTTTCTCTAAAAATGTCTGCCGCACTTATACCACCAGCAAATGATCTTTGTATTTGTTCTCCAGCAGTTCTAAAATCTATTCCTGTTACTGCCGCAACATTTCCAGTTATTTCTAAAATTTCTGCTAAGTTGTTTGCATTACCAGCAACTACAGCTAAATTTCCTGAAGCCGCTTGAATTTGCTCTAATGAAAAGGGTACTCTTCCAGCAAACTTTGACATAACATCAAAAGCTTTTGCACCTTCTTCAGCTGAACCAAATAATTGTTTTAATCTAACTTGCAAACCTTCAACAGATTCTCCAGTTTTAACAAATGATCTTATTACTAATCCAGCACCCAAACCTACTAATGCACCTTTTAATGAGAAAGCTACTCTTTTAATAGAGTTAAGACCCCCCTTAACATTAGTTAATGCTCTTTTGGTATTATCTATTGCGTCTAGGCGGATTTGTACTCGTTCTTGTGCCATGTAACTTTTCCTTATCTGCCTTCACTTTAAAATAAGCTATCCAGTAGTTAAATTCTTCTTCTGTCATAGCCAACACCTCTACCATACTTTTGTGCAATCGTTCCCCAAGAGTAAGTATAGCAAACAACTCTTGATCGTATCTTACTTTTTTTCGGCTTCCTCGTAACTTACAGTATTCAGCATTTCTGTTGAAACTTTTGCAATCACTTCAGGATCAGCACTATTTAGTAAAACCTGTTTATCGTCTAGTTTAAATATTTTGTTTCCGTCTTTATCTCTAGCTTTAAGAACAATCACATCTACTAAAACTCCTATATCGTCATTCTTAGCACCTTTAAATAAATTTCTTTTTTCTGCCATAGTAAATGGCTTTGAATAAATCACTAGAGGTTGTCCTTCCTCGCCCCACTCGGCAACATTAATTGTTTTAACCCCTTGTGATTCAAAATGATCTTTAACTCTATCTATTACACTCATGTCTAGCCTTCCTTATATTATACTGTTGTTTCTGTTAATGCACCTGATCCAGTAAATGAAATTTCCATTTCAACCATTCCATCAAAAGATGAATTGATAGTTCTACCGACTACGATTGCCGAACCACTATAGTATGTGTCTCCAGCAGTATCGCCTTCAGGATATACATTTAAAGTTATTTCTGTTCCAGCATCTACATTACCTTGTGCTGTGTCAGTTTCATCAAAAAATACAGAAGCAGTACCTGAAAATGCAGTTAGACCTACTTTGTAAGTTCTAGCCGAATCTCCCATGCTTGTATCTTCAATAGTTTCAGCAGTACTCTCTAATGAAAATGATCTTAGTTCTCCTAAGGTATCACTTCCAATTTTGATAGTACCTTCTGAGCCTGTGTGTGTTGCCATTGGTTATCTCCGTTGTTAGTTGTTAAGGTGTACCAGCAGTGTAAGTGTACATGACTCTTACTACCACTCGTATTCCACCGATAGGAAACAAAGTACCTTCGTCTGTAGAAACTTCCACGACTTGAGTTATCTTTGCGTACCCACCTCGTGTTCTATCAGATTCTAGTGCAGTTTCAATCGTTGAAATTAGTTGATTTCTTTTTGTGTCAATATTGGTATCACTACCCTTCACAAATCCTACAATAACAAAGTCTGCAACACCTTGCCTTGTAACAGTTGAAGAGGTCATAGTTTCGTCTGTTCTAAGTTCGTTTCCTGACTGAACAAATACTGCTGGATATTGTTGTTCAGATAATTCATCTACATCAAAAGGTTCTCTAGTTACTTTCTTTAAAGTAATAGGAGATGATACTGCACTTAATACAGTAATAATATTTTCAGCTATATTTTCTCTTATGCTCATATTAATTTAGATACCCTTTTAAACTCTTTAGCAAAGAAATTAATTAAAGTCTTGTTTTCTTTATCTCCAACAGCAAAAAAAGTTCTTTTCTTTTGATTGCCTACTGCTTTAATACTTTGTGCCTTACTAGCAAAAAATAAAATAGCTTGTTTAGAAGTAGATTTTTGTGTCATGTTAGATAACATATTGCCTGTAAAATTAAGATCAGGAAATCTTACTTGTCTTCCTTTTTCTCTTCTAAATGCTTTATACTCAGGTGTATATGGTTTAAAGTTTGTACCATCTGCATCTTTACCTCTTTGAGTTCTTTGCTTGATTAAACCTAATAAAAATTCAGCAGTTCTGCCTAAAGCTATTTGTATTTGTTTAGGGTTCTCTCTTATTTGTTGATCTAATTTTCTTCTTAATTTACGATCATCAATCTTAGGGGTAATCTTCATCTGATTAGTCTGAGTCTTTCGTAAGGCTCTTTCTCAGCGTTAGATATAATAGAATCATTATTATCATCATATTCAACACCATCTCTAAGTACCTCAGAAAATTCTGCATAATAAGCTTTTTGGTAATAGTCTAGCATTACTTGAAACCTATCTTTATTGTCATCGCTATTAAACTTAGTTAATTGTGGAGTAGCATAAAAGCCTATCACTCTGAATACAGAACATCTTTTCCATTGTGCATCTGTTAGCTTACTTCCGTCCATTTCAATAGTAGTTAATGTTGTAATATCTCTTTGAGTATTATTGACATAAATACCCCACCATTTGTTTCTTAAATCTCTTTCAATATCTTCTCTTGCCTGTGCGTGATAATTATTAGGGGAAGAAAAACTTGCCACACCAAACTCTAGTATGTCAGGTTGGTAAAATTGTAAATCTGTGTCATTAGAAAAATCTGCCATGTTTAAATCCTTATTAGTAGAAGGTGGGGATTTTACTCCCCACCATTATTAGCATTAATATTATAATGCTGAGTCTACAGTTACTTTAACTCCGTAATCGTTTTTAACGATACCTTGTCCAACTGTCATAGAAGCTACGATCTCAGTTCCTCTAATTGAAGCATCTCTTTGAGTTTCAATTTTAAGGTCAGATTTCATAGCTAAACCGATAGAAGCTGGGTGGAATACTGCACCAACTGAGTCATCATTAACATCAATAGCTAGGTTTGCGTTTTCATAAACATCAATACCAGCTACTCTGCCAATGAAGCCATCTCTCATAGCTTGGTTTCCTACATCAGAAATTGCATTTGCATTTGTGTTGTAGCCAGCGTTAGTTAAAACTTTCTTCAAGTTAAAACAAGCTTTAGGATTGAATACAGCGTAGTAAGGTGCTGGTATATTCAATGATCTTAAAGTTGCTTGTGCTTTGAATAAAAGTTCAGGAGTTAGTTCAGTTCCCGCCGCACCTACATCAGTAGAGAACGAAGTGAACAAAGCCGCTAAGTCTGAATCAACTTTTTTAGCTAAACCATCTCCAAATAGTTTTCCGATATCTGCACCAACATTTCTTGAAGCAGAATCTCTACCCAAGTCAGTAAGTGTAGTCATCACACCGATTTCACTTGCAGTAATATCAACTGCTGTTGGATCAATCGCTGTGTTTGCTAGGTCAGTTCCTTCTGCAACTGCCGCCGCCGCTATCGCACCATATACTGGTACTTGAACAGTTTTACCTTGTCCGTTGATTGCGTATGTAGTTACTAGCGGACGCATTACTGAAGTTTCTTGAAAAGTGAAGATAGCTTCTTGTATTACGTCTGTGTATAGTTCTGCTAGTGTAGAACTGGTTGTTTCGTCTGCCATTGTATTATTTCCTTATGGTTAGTTGTTAATTATTAAGTTTGCCTTCAACCCACCACTCTCTCTTTGTCTTTTGTGTTCTGCATAAATCTTACGATCTTCTGCTTTGTTCAAATCCAAATCAGCTATATTAAAAGGCTTAAGTGTATCGCCACCAATCCCACTCTTTGAACCACTGCCACTAGGGGTAGCATTCAAGTGATGCGGATTGTTATTTAGATACTCAGCAACTAAATCATTTACAGTCATTAGGTCGCCTTTTTCATTGTATCTTGGAGTTCCATTTTCAGAAACTACCTCAACACTACCTGAGTCATTTAACTTAACGGATTGTCTTAATAAAGATTTAACTTCATTAGGATTAATCGCTTTAAGTACTGAAGCAGTATTGACTAATGTTTCATCAATTCTAATCTTCTGTAACTCAGATTCCAAAGCAGATATTTTAGTATCTTTCTTTGATACTGTTTCTTTCAAAACTTTATCAAATTCGCCTCTTTGTAAAGCGAGTTCTTGCTCCTTCTGTTTCTTTTCTTCTAAAAGCTTTTTAGCTTCCTCTAAATCAAGTCCATCAAGCTTAGATGATACAGTCTTTTTATATCTGTCTAATCTTCTTTGAACTATTGCTTCTACTTGATCTTCAGTAAATGCTTTAGATTCAACTTTACTTTCAGTTTCCTTAGAAACTTCAGGTTTTGTTTCCACATTATTTTCAGTAGCTTGTGTTTGCTCTACCGAGTTATTGTTCTCGTCCATGTTTTACTCCTTAATTTTAATTACCGAGTTTGTCAATCTAATTTGTAGTTTCCTTCTGAATCTACCCAATCAGGATTGGTAGGTTGCCAGTGGTGTCGGCAATTATAACCACCTCTGACAATAAATGGATCGCCTTGTGCTTTACCCTTCCAAGTTTGGCTACTCCAAGTATCTCTTATTTGCTCTTCTGTAAAAACTTTATTTACATTTGCTCTACAAAAAGGTCTGCTATCTCTTATAATAGTTCCTGTGTATTTGTAAGATGTTAATCCTAGTTCGTCTGCTCTATACTTGGCAAATTGTCCATCAAAACCCATTAATGAATCTTGGACTAATTGTGTTGCGTATCTTCTAAAGTTATTACCCAATCTATCTCTACCATAGATAGTATTTAATCTTTCAGTAGCAGTCTTAACTTCTTCTGCTTTATCAGGATTATTAGTTATAAAATCTACTAACTCTTGTGCTTCCTCATCATTACTAGATTGATAGACTCCATTAATCTTACCTCTTAGATCAGCTATCATTTGTTCTGTAGGTTTTCCAGTGAGTGTAGAGTTATAAACTTCTTGTGCTAATTCATTTGCAAACTCATTACCTAAATCTTCAAAGGGTAAGTATGCACCTCGTTTTAATTGTTGAATAGTAGTCAAATCTAATTCAGTAATCTCTTTGAACTCTTTAGGAATAGGATATTCTTTAAAGGTAGCCAACAACCAACTAGCAGACTTATCATACTCAGCTATATTAGTTTGTACTGTTGTTAAATAAGTTTGTTCAATAAGCTGTTTAAGTTTAGGTCTAAGTTGTAAAGCTAAAGTAGTTCTTAATTTTAAACTACCTCTCTTGGGATCAATCTTACTTGCTTCTGCAATAACTAAGTTTTCTAACTCTTGTAAAGACTTTTGTAATCGTTCTACTTGAGTATCAGATAAGTCAGTAACTCTAACCTGTCTATAATCTCCTAACTTTTCCAGTAGGTCTTTAGCCATATTAAACTGTTGGAGTTTCTATCGGTGTCTGAGGGAACTCTCCAAGCCTTGTATTTGATTGATCTATTTCTTCGTCAATTTGAGATAAAGTATCATCATCTTCAATTACAGTTCTAGCTATTTGTTTATCTAATTCTTTTGTGAAAGTATCAGACTTAATCATACTTGCTTTAGCTTGTTGTAATACTTCTAAATCAGTTGCCCAATCTCTAAGATCAAAAGACTCAGGGTACATAATTTTGCCATCAAAGACTTTATCTTGCCACAATGCGTACAATCTCCAAATTTGTTCTTCAGCTAATTGCATAAGGTTTGCTTTCTCAGCTAGTTTTGCATTAAGTAATTGGAACTCAGTTCTTAGTGCTACACCTGATACAACTCTTTCGCCTGTACTTCTAACAGCACCTACATGAGATAGTCTATTAATTGCTTCTACCTTTTCCTTAATCGTTTTAATAACACCATCTAAGTTCTGTCCTGATGGTTGTAGTAGGTAAGGTTTTAAAGCTGGGTCAAGATTGTCAGTCATTTCAATAATCGCACCAGCACCAGCAGAAGCATCAACATCTCTAGTCTTAACTAATGATGGGTGGTTTGCTAATCTAATTAATTGTTCTATCTCAGAGAACTCATTATAGATTGCTCTTTGTAAGTCAGCTATATCCGTTAGATCAGATATTCCTATTGCTCTCATAGGACTTCTTTGATTGTATAAAACTACTGCTGGAATAACCCCTAGATTATTAGGAATAGACTCCACTAACTTAGGATCGTTAGTACCTTTAGTTTTCATCACAACAGTATCAATTCTGTCTGTGTACCAAATTCTATAAGTAGTTTCTTCAGTACCAATATTCTCTCTAACTTTTAAATAGTCTAAGTAATATTTGCCTGAACTTGCTCTTGTATAATTCCAGTCAATAACATTCTCAGGAGTAACAATATTAATATAAGGTCTGATCTCTTGGTTTAATTCTTCTGCTCTTGTTTTAGCATTAGAGTTTGGCTTATCTAAAATAGCCCAACAGTTTCCATATACAGAAGCATAAGTTTGTAGTTCTCTAAGCAAAGCTTCATATGATCTACCCTCTAAGTCAGCATCATCTAAGAACATAGGAACAGTCTTATCGTCCTCTAAGCTACCTAGTTCTCTGACTGGTTTAATTCTAAATAGGAATGAAGAATAAATATTAACAATGTTTCTACAGTGGTTATCTACTGGAGTGTTTTGTATTCTTCTGTAGTATTCGTTCTCAAGTTCTAATTGATATTCTTGTAAGTATTTTCCGTCTTTGTATTCCTGTCCACCTAAGAATGATCTTATGTAGTATTCCCATCTTGGAGAATAGTTGGAGTAGTCTTTGTTTTGTTCTAAAATTTGATCTCTTGAATATGCCATTAGCTAAATCTTTTCGGTTGTGAAGGCGGTAGATTACTTGAGATAGGGAAGATGTATTCTATTGCGTAGCCTAGTGCATCAGTCATATGGTCATGCCCACTTTTCTCAGGTTGATTCGTACCTTCTTTATACATTTGTTTCGTTAAACTATTAATAAGGTTTTTGCAAGAAGGATCAATTAATATATTTCTATTACCATCAAAATTCTTCAATCTTGAATTAACACTATTGATTCTATCTCTTACTAGAGCATGAGTATTTTTACACTTAACATTTAAACCAGCATTGGTCAATATAGTTAAATCAGTCCTACCACCAGCAGAAGTCTTGCGTTGTCTTGAAGCTGGGTCAGGATATACAATGATCTTATTCTTAGGATATCTGCTTAATAGTTCGTCAATAAACTCATCTGTATTACTAGAATA
>Ga0196903_1000058_pt1 | contig 18460 bp, 23 predicted proteins | sample CB_VirMetaG_2_FD_169097 | JGI IMG/M metagenome (GOLD analysis project Ga0196903, IMG submission 169097) | Freshwater to marine saline gradient viral communities from Chesapeake Bay - CB_1504_2 Viral MetaG (v3) (version 3) | ecosystem: Environmental > Aquatic > Marine > Coastal | place: USA... | reverse complement strand
AACTAGTTTTGTAAAGCTAATCCCTACGTCACCTATAACTATAAGTACTACTAATAATGAAGTAACCATAGGCAGTTCTGCTGTAACGGGTGTTACATCTAGTGATACATACCTTGTTGTAGACAATACAGCTCCTGAGGCACCTATATTATCGCTTGCGGTAGGTGGTACAGTGGGTGATAACACTAATTTTTACCGAGGTGATGGCACTTGGGCTACAATTACTGCTGGAACTATGAGTTCTTGGAGCATTGCAGCAGATACTGGTACTGCAGAGCAGGTAGATGAGGCTGAAACTGTAACAATTGCCGGTGGAACTGGTATAACTACAGCTGTTGCGGCTACAAATACAGTAACGGTAACGAATTCAGGGGTGACATCGGTAACCGCTACTGCACCACTGGTTGCTTCTGCTGCTACTGGAGCTATAACGCTTACTTCACCTACTGCTGTAAACAATAGCACAGACACTTATACGTCTGTACCTAACATAAATAACATAATATCTTTAACACAGGCGGAATACGATGCTATCGGAACCCCTGATGCTAACACTTTATACGTTATTCCATAATGGCAAACTTTAAATTAGGTGCTAATGCTATAACGGCTGCCTATTTGGGTACTCAGGGTATATGTATTATTAATGATGGTGCGGATACTGTATTTGACGCGGCATGCGGTGCACAGTTTACTGTAACACATACTGTAAACAATAGTATTGGTGGAAGCACTAATGGATATACTATATCTACATCTCCAGGAACAACTTTTACCGGTGAACCAGGTGATCCTTACTCATTTACTACAACTGTATCTTTAAACGGTGGATATAGATGGCAAGGAGGTACTGTTCCAACAATAAGCCCGGCACAGCCTATAACAGGTGTTGTAGGATCTGCAAATAGCACTGTAACAACTACAATAAGTGGTGGAACAGTAGAGCTTATACCCGTAGGGGATGTTACGGTAACTTATACTATAAGTACTAGTGCTATAACTGTTCAATCCGGTGGTTTTACTTTAACAAACGACTTTGACGTCTCGCCTAAAAGTGGACCACCTCCGCTAAGCTATACTTTTGGCACTAGCATTGCACCGCAAGCTGGATCAGAATGGGTTGGATCAGCCCCTGCGGCGGTATCTGTAAGTGGAAGTACTAGTAGTAGTATACCTGTTGCACTGGCTTTTGCCAATGCAACTATTAGAGAAACAACATACACTGTAACACAGACCTTAACTAATGATGTACAGGGGCCTTCGGCGGGGTATAACTTAACATGGGATGGAACAGCTAATTATAATAGTAGTGGAACTAGAAGTGAATCAGGTACATTAGGACAAAGCTATACTTTTTCAGCTAGTAGCCTTAGTGTTAATTCTGGTTATGAAGAAACTTCAGCACTTTCATTAAGTGGTGGTGGAGTGGTTAACGGTACTTTTGGAACCGGTCCAACCAGCTATCAAACTACAGCCTCAGGTACTGTTGCTTTAACTACTCCAAACGCAGTTGTTTTAGGATCTTTAGGTACATGTGCAAACGACGCATGTATAAATCCAGGTGTATCTTCAACATGGTATTACTTTGGAAATTTACAAGGAGCTACATTATGGTCCAATAGTGATGGATTAACTGGGTCTAACCCCTCAAATGGTTATTATAACAGAGGTAGTGTTGCGCTATTATATAGCGGAGGGGTTTCACAAGCAACTGTTTCGTGTTACTCAAGTGTTTCTTACATAGCACTTGGGGACGGGGGAAACTCAGTGACCGCATGTAATGACACTTTAAGTGATTTCTTCTATGTTACTGGTAGCACAAACCCTCAGGCAATGAATGGTGTTTGGAATACCTCAGATGGATGTACTGGTGCAGGAGCACAGTATTATTCAGACGGTAATTCTTGGAATCAAACTAATAGTGGTGGTTTAGTTATTAATGTAGGTACATGCTAAAAACAAAAAAAATAAAAAACATATAAAATGGCAATAATAAATAGTTATCCTTTAGTTACCCCAAAATTAACGGATTTAATCTTAGGTACCTCAGCGGGTAGCAACGGGAGAAATAAAACCGCAAGTTTTACTGTAGGAGCTATGCAAAGCCTTATGGCAGGTGTAACATCTGTAACATCGGGTAATGTTAATACTATAGTAATCGGTGGTACCGCGCAGCAGCCTACAGTTGGTAGTGTTACCGCTGCTATTGTACAAAATGGTTTATCACTTGCTACAGGAGGAGACATATATACATTTGTAACTACTAATCACCCGGGCACAGTTTCAGGTACAGGTACATTTAATACATTAACAAAATGGAGTGTTAATGGAGCCGATATAGAAGACTCAGCTCTTCTTGATGATACATCTGGTGAAATGCTAATAATTACAAACAGACAGGTGTTGCCTTCTACAAATGATTCAAAAGACTTAGGTGGTAGTGCTAAAAAATGGCAAAATCTTTGGCTATCACAAACATTGTATGCAGAAAACATAGCATTAACTGGTACTAATACATATTTAAGTTTAGGTGGAAGCACAGGCACGGTAGGGCAGGTACTCACAAGTGGAGGCGCGGGGGCATCAGCTACGTGGACAGACAATGGAAATATAGGTGGTACTGGTACTATTGGAACTATACCACAATGGTCAGGTGCTACTGCTTTAGGTGATTCACTAATGTCAAGTACTGCCGCTGGCGGTGCTTTTACAGGTACATATATAACTGTTGCTGGAGCAGGTGGAGGATTATCCGCACAAAATATAGAAGTTAATGCTTTACTATTAGATGGTAATGGCGAGGGAGGTACAGCAGGACAATTATTATCTTCTACGGGTACTACTATTGATTGGATTACTCCTGCGCCTTCAGGGGTTTCAACTGTAACATCTGGAAATACAGATACTATAACAATAGCGGGTACAGCTGCTGATCCTACAGTCGCTGCAAACACCACGGCTGGTGTAGGAACCGGATTACCTAACTTAGCTACAGGAGGGCAAATACAAGCAGCTATAGACACTGCAGTAAGTTCTTCACTAACATATAGAGGTGGCTATGATGCTTCAACAAATACACCTGATTTAACAACATCCCCTAACTCAATACTAACGGGTGATACATATGCTGTTACTGTAGCGGGTGATGCTAGTGGCTTTTGGAGCCCTACTTTAAATATAGGCGATTTAGTTATTGCTAATATAGATAACCCTACTGCTATAGCTGATTGGACTGAAGTACAAAGTAATATTGATGTAGCTACTGATACTGTTAAAGGTATTGCAAACTTTCCAACGTCTGGCGGCCTTTCGGTTACAGGTGGTGCGGTTTCTATAGCAGACACAACTGTTGCCGCAGGTACTTATACTAATACAAATTTAACCGTAGATGCACAGGGTAGAATAACAACGGCAGCTAGCGGATCGGCCGGTGGTTATATTTATTGGACTGCCAAAGCAGATAATGCCGGAACAACTGTTTCTATTGTTAATCAAGAAAACGTAACTTTCGGAGGAGGAGATGGTTTAACTACAGATATAGCAACAGATGGTTCTGGAAATACAACTATAACTACAACTGCAGCTGGATTTGCTGGTGTTGCAATTGCAGGTAATGCAGGTTATGTACCTGATTCTACAGCAGCAACAGCGGGTACATTCCTACAAGCTGACGGTACTTGGGCCGCAGCAGGTGGTTTACCAACCATAACAGTAGACACTGGCTCTGGTACAGGAGCTCAAGTGGCATACACACTTTCTGTAACGCCATCATCAGTTAATTATGTAAATGTATTTATAAACGGTGTATACCAGGCTAAGTCTTCATATGCCGTAGCAGGTACTACACTAACTTTTACAACTGCACCGCCTAATAACTCAGTAATTGAATTTGTAACAACAACATAATATGAGTACGAAAGTATCTACAGACCTAATAGATTTAAGTAGTAATACTGGAGGCCTTGTTTGGGCTAAAGGACCTACTACTGATCAACCAGCCTCTGCTACAGCGGGTGAGATGCGCGTTGATACTACTACTAATACAACTTTAGTATATAATGGTACTCAGTGGAAAACATTAAAAGAAACTGCTTTTGTAGTACCACCCGTACCTACACACTTTTTGGTTGTAGCAGGTGGTGGGGGTGGAGGTAGCCATACCGGTGGAGGTGGTGGTGCTGGAGGTCTTAGAACATCTTACGGATCATTATCAGGAGGTGGAGTTTCAGCAGAATCAACTACAGGCATATCATTAAATACACCTTATACTATAACAGTAGGCGCTGGAGGTGCAGGGGGTCCAGCAAATGCGCATGGAAATAAAGGAATAAATTCTTTGTTTTCAAATATAACCAGTGAAGGTGGTGGTTTTGGTGGTGGGATTGGAAGCACAGAAGGTCCTGCTGGTGATGGTGGATCCGGGGGAGGAGCAGGAGTAGGAACACCTAGCGCACCCTCTTCATTGCCCGGTGGTAATGCGCAAACTTCCCCAGTACAAGGGTATAATGGTGGCGCCGGAGGAACATATGCCTCGCCATATCCAGGTGGTGGTGGTGGTGGTGCAGGAGTAATTGGGGCTAACGCGTATGCAAGCGGTGGCGGTGACGGAGGAAATGGATTGTCAAGTAGTATAACTGGGTCTTCAGTAATATATGCTGGAGGTGGTGGAGGATCTGGAAGTCACAGTGGAGGTACTCCTGGCTCTGGAGGCACCGGTGGGGGCGGCGCAGGTGGTGATCAAGCAGCAGGCGAAAATGCTACATTTAACACTGGATCTGGAGGAGGTGGAGGTGGTAATAGTAATCTTGGTGGTAGCGGTGGCTCAGGTGTAGTTATACTACGATACCCAACAGCTGATCTTCCATACTTTACAACTACAGGAACTCTTAACACACCATCTGCAACAGATACAGTAGCAGACGTAGCATACCCAGTAACAAATTTAGCTTATTATAAATTAGATAGTGATGCTAATGATTCCGCACAATCTGGATACATTGGACAAGGTGCTATATTTAATGGTACTAGTAGTGTTGTTACATTACCTTCTGCCTTAAGTGATGGTACAACCACAGACGCAGTTTGTATGTCCTTTTGGTTTAATGTTGGTGCAGAGGTAACGTCTTCAACATCAAATAATGAAATAATGAGCTTTGCGGGTAATGGAAAAATTGCTTTGGGTTCAACTACTGGTAATTTTAGTGGTGAAACATTTTCTGTTTCTCAAAACATACTTAATCAATATACATATTCAACAACAAATATACCCGCAGGTTGGAATCACGCTGTGGTTCAGTGGAACAGTGGGGCAAGTAAATGGGATATATATATAAATGGAGTTGCACATACTACTTATACTTTTGGCACTAACCAACAAGGAAAATGGGCAATAAAATTTGGGCAAAGATCAACTTTGTATTATAATGGTATATTAGATCAAGTAAGAATATTTCCTACAGTACTAAGCTCTTCAAATATAGCATTACTATATGCTGAAACATCAGCAACCTCATCTACACTTAATTATCCAGTTACAGCCACGGCTCTTTATGAATTTAGTGGAAATGCAGACAGCACAAGCAGTTCTGCATACAACGGTACAGCTACAAATGTGTTATACGCATATAATGGTACAGCTACAAATGTAACATACGAAAACGGTAGGTTTAATGAAGCAGGTAATTTTAATGGGAGTAGTAGTCTTATTAGTCTGCCAACTGGAGTAGATAGAAATAATAATTTTACTTTATCTTTTTGGGTAAATTTTGACACCTTGTCAGATTACGACTCTTTAATTACGTTACAGCTTAATTATAGAATTTATACTAATGCAATGTCTGATGGTAGGTTATTTTTTTATGATGGAAATACCACTTTAAGTACGTCAGCAGGGGTTGTTGCAACAGGCAACTGGTATAATATTGTAGTTACTAAAAGCTCTACACTTGTTAATGGTAAAGGTATGATAATTTATGTTAATGGAGTTGACGTAGCAAATAATAGCGTAACAGCAAATGCTATTAATAATGCTAGTGCTGGACTTAATCTATTAGGTGCATATAATTCTTCACCTGGAGGAAACTACTTTTATCTTGATGGAAATGTAGACCAAGTAAGAATATTTTCTTCAGCATTAGCCCCCGGAGATATTGAAGATCTTTATAACGAACACTTCCAAACAAAATTTACAGATGGCTCTGATACCGCACTTAAGTTTACAGGTGGAACTGGTGATATAACATTTGCTGATACAGCTCCTGTATTTACACCTGGTGATAACTTTAATACTGTTTTATATAGTGGTAATAGTAGTACACAAAGTATTACAGGGGTTGGATTCCAACCTGATTTTACTTGGATAAAAAGGCGTGATGGTACTGAAAACCACTATTTACAAGATTCTGTTAGAGGTAGCACTCAACAAATATATACTAATATTACCAATTCTCAATTTAACGAAACAACTGCGGTTACTTCTTTTAGTGCTAATGGTTTTAATATGGGTTCCTATAATGGAATTAATAACAGTGGCGAAACTTACGTAGCTTGGAGTTGGAAAGCAGGTGGTGCAGCAAGAAATAACACAGATGGTAGTATAGCAAGTTTAGTATCGGCTAATGTAGATGCAGGGTTTAGTATTGTTCAATATACAGGGACTGGAAGCCTAGCTACTGTAGGTCACGGTCTTAATCAACCTGTAGAATTAATTCTAGTTAAAAATACCTCTGCTAGTGCAAGTTGGGCGGTTTATTCTGCGCCAACAGGAATAAATAAATTTCTTGAATTGAATTCCGCTGGTGCAGCAATTTCATATTCTAATTATTGGGGAGCAGCTACACCTACAAATGATGTATTTGGTGTTGTTAATGGAAATTTTAATAATAATGCAACCAATGCTTCTTTGATTGCCTATTGCTTCCATTCAGTTTCTGAATATTCTAAAATAGGATCTTATACTGGAAGTGGAACAACATTACAAACAATAACCACTGGATTTGAACCTGCATTTATTATGTTTAAAAATACTGATGCAGGAAATGTTTGGACTATTATGGATAACAAAAGAAATACAACAAATCCACGTAACCTTGGTTTATTTCCAGATTTAAGTAACTCAGAATATACCTATCCAGGCACACCAAATGGGCTTTCTTTTACCTCAACTGGATTTACTTTAAATACGGGTCAAGCAGAGTTTAATCAAAACAATTTAGAATACATCTATATGGCATTTGCAACAAATCCAACATAATTACACATAATATATAAATGGCATTAACAAAAGTAATAACAGGAGTAACGGATTTAAACCAGGCACAGAGTACTAGTGGATTAAAATTTCCAACAGGTAGTGTGTTTGCAGGTACACCAGAACAGGGTATGATTAGAAATGATCAAAGCCAAAGCTCTGCAACTTCTTCAAGCACTATGCAATTTTATAATGGTACCGCATGGAAAAACTTTGTTAATAAAACACCTATACCATTGGGAAGCGATAACTTTAATACTGTTTTATATACAGGAGATGACACAAATACATCTTATACTCGTGACATAACAGGAGTTGGATTTGACCCTGATTTTGTTTGGATAAAGGACAGGGATAATAGTGGTTTTGAACACGCTTTATTTGATTCTGTTAGAGGAGCAGGTGCTAGTAAAATATTATCTTCAGATTCAACGGGAGCAGAAGGATGGACAACAGCCGCTCCTATGAGTGCATTTATTACAGATGGTTTTAGTGTTCAGCCAAGAAGCCCTTGGAATGCAAATAATTTAGTAAATAAAAATGGAGAGGACTTTGTAGCTTGGAATTGGAAAGCAGGTGGTGCAGCAGTATCAAATACAGATGGAACAGTAACAAGTCAAGTTTCTGCAAATACAGCTGCAGGGTTTAGTATTGTTAAATATACAGGTAATGGAAATAATTCAACTATTGGTCACGGCTTATCTGTTGCTCCTGATTTAATCATAACAAAAGGAATAGATTCGGTTGTTGGTAATACAAATTGGCTTGTTTACAATTCAATATCGGGTGCTACAGGAAGAATGTTTTTAAATCTATCACTTGGATTTACAATTGGGTCAACTGCATATAACGATACAGAGCCAACATCTTCTGTATTTACAATTGGAACAACAGGAGATATAAATGGAAATGGTGCTGCTTACATCGCCTACTGCTTCCATTCAGTTGCCGGCTATTCTAAGATAGGGTCTTATACTGGAAATGGAAGTGCAACAGGACCGATTGTAACTTTAGGGTTTGAGCCAGCGTTTGTAATGATTAAAAGAACTGATGCTACAGCAAACTGGAGAATACTAGATAACAAAAGAAGCACAACAAATCCAATAAACAAAGAGTTATATCCTCCCCTATCAAATGCAGAGGGAACATTTAGTGCGTTAGATTTTTTGTCTAATGGATTCCAAATAATAAATACAGACTCTTCTTACAACGCATCAGGGGGAACATACATTTACATGGCATTTGCAGCAACCTAAAATAATAATATATAAATGGCAATAACAAAAATAGAGGTACCAGAATTATTTGATTTCGGTTCTGACAATTCAGCATTTAAATTACCTACAGGTACAACTGCAGACAGGCCAACGTCCCCATCTAATGGAGAAATGCGTTTTAACACCACTACAGGTTATGTAGAGTATTACGATACAACTGATACACAGTGGTGGGAAATAGATTATGCTATTGATCCTTTAACTGTAAGTTATTTAATAGTTGGAGGAGGAGGGTCCGGTGGGTCTTCTAACGGTGGTGGTGGTGGTGCCGGAGGGTACTTAACCAATTTTGGCGGAACACCTTTAAGTCTTAGCCTTTCTGTAGCTTATACGGTAGTAATAGGGGCTGGCGGTGCAGGAACAACCCATCCAGCCCAAGGTATATCTGGTGGTCTTTCATCTTTAAACGGAAGTGATATTACTTTAATAGAAGCTGCTGGCGGAGGTGGTGGCGGAAGAGGTACATCTGGTCAGGATGGGGGTAGTGGTGGTGGCGCCGGTTACAATTCAGCTATCGGTGGAGCGGCTAGCCCATCTGGACAAGGAAATGGTGGGGGTAGTGGTTATCATTCTCCGTATTATTCTGGTGGTGGCGGTGGTGGTGCTGGTGCTTCTGGCAGCAATGCATACCCTGGTAACGGGGGTGCTGGATTGCAAAATAACATAGATGGAAACAATTATTATTATGCTGGTGGTGGTGGCGGTGGTGGAGAATCCGGTACAGCTGCAGCAGGGGGTTCAGGGATAGGTGGAACAGGAGCACTTGGATGCCCAGCTTCAGGAGGAAGTGCTTCACCTGCTAACAGAGGCTCTGGCTCAGGTGGGGGTGCAGGATGTGGAGGTTCTACTTCTGGAACAGCTTCAGCAGGGGTAATTATACTACGTTACCCATCTGCATATACAGCAACTTATACAGCCGGAACAGGCGGTGCAGCGGATGCTGAAAGCACAGTAGGTTCCGATAAATTTATTAGAATAACAGCAGGAACAGGTACAGTAACATTTAGTTAATAAACAAAAATAAATATGGCAACAAATTCTTCTAGAGATTTAAGACATTACGCCGGAGCGGCAGGTATATTTGCATTAGTTATTGCATTATTACTTTTTCTTTCATTCAATCAAATACCAAAAGATAACAAAGATATATTCGTATCTATAGTAGGTATGATAGTAGGATCTTTGTCTGTGGTTATATATGCTATTATAGGTAGAAATCCAGATGAAGTAAATGCTTTAAAAAGTAAAAACGAATCATTACAATCGCTTGCAGACCAAATGGAAAAAAGAAATGATCAGTTAGAAAAAATGATTATTGATATGCAAAGTGATATAATAGATAAACTAACAATACTAGGCGCAAGCGCTTTTGATACTGTTTATAATAAAACTAAACAATGCTCTTGCGGAAATAATAGCTGCACTTGTAAAGGTGCTTAAAATTAAGTGATAATAAACTGTAAACCTTATAATTAATTAAAACCAAAACCAATGACACTTTTTTACCAGACTCATTCGTGGAATAGTCAACCACAAATTTCCGATGAAACCATAGATCTTTGGAAGCACATAGCTGATAAAGGTAACTGGCGAATCACCCAACTACCAAACGGTTTTTATCAAACCGAATACCAAGACCCTAAGAAAGAAGGAACTTGGAACGACGTTACCCGTAGGGAAACATTAGAAGGAGCTGAATCAGCGATTGACGCTTCTGTTGCCCACTATTCTAAAAAAATAGAATTTATAAACGGTCCTAAAGTCGTTAAAACCTTTAAGTAACAATCAATTAAAATTAAATCAAATTAAATTAAATTATGTCAGACGCGATTGTCAAGAATCTTAGTTTCGGTTACGAAGCAAAAGATCAACTATTTGAAGGTATAAACAAACTCACGAAAGCCGTTAGTTCCACACTTGGTGCTAGCGGTAAACGTGTAATTTTAGAAGATGCTGGAGGTAAACCTGTTATAACAAAAGACGGAGTAACTGTAGCGGATTCAATAGTATTATTAGATCCAATAGAAAATATGGGTGCTACGCTTCTAAAGGAAGCTGCTAGGAAAACTGTGAAAGAAGCAGGTGATGGAACCACTACTGCTACAGTGCTAGCACACTCAATCTTAACGCAAGCTTATCCACAACTGGAAGAGCTTGGCGCTAGAGATTTAAAAAAGGGTATTGATAATGCTGTTAATAAAGTAATAGATTATCTAGAAAAAAACTCAATAAAAGTAACCGGTCAAATGATAGATCAAGTTGCGAGTATTTCTACAAATAATGATAAAGTACTAGGTGCTGTTATAGCTGAAGCATTTAGATCAGTTGACGAAACTGGTGTTGTAATGATGGAAGCTACAGAGCTATCTAAAACAACTTCTGAATTAGTAGAAGGAATACAATATAATAAAGGATTAACAAACTCTCACTTTGTTACTAAAGCAGAAACAAGAGTTGCTGAATTAGATAACCCTTTAGTTTTACTTATTGAATCACCAGTTGAGAATGTAAGAAAAATACAGAATATATTAGAGCATGCAATTAAAAGCAATAAATCATTACTTATTATTGCTGATTTAGATCCTAAAGTAATTTCTACTTTAGCTATGAATAAAATAAAAAATGTTGTAAAAGTAAACGTTATCAATGCACCTACTTATGGTGTTACTAAAAAAGATATGTTAACTGATTTAGCATTACTCACCGGAGCAACAATTATTAACGAGGATTTAGGCGATGATATGGATATGATACTTTCGGAATATTTAGGAACATGTCTTAAGTCTATAACTAACGACACCGAAACTATTCTTAAAGTTGAAAGTATTAGTGATGAAGTTAAAGAGATTGTTAAAACAATTAAAAAGGATTTAAACAAAAACAATACTGCTCCTGAGGTTATAAGACTAGAAAAAAGATTAGCTAGGTTATCTGCTAAGATTGCTACTGTAAAAGTAGGTGCAGATTCAAGTATAGAATTAAAAGAAAAAACTGATAGAGTAGAAGATGCTATATGCGCTACTAAAGCCGCTATTAAAGAAGGTATTGTAGCGGGTGGTGGTGTAGCACTTTTAAACGCTGCTATGTTTATCAAACCTAAAGATAAAGCTGAAAGCATCCTTCTGGAAGCCATTAAAGCTCCCTATCACACTATCTTAGACAACGCTAACATTAGTGAAGCACATCCTGAAAAGAAAGGATGGGGACTAGATGTGATAACGGGTAAATCGGTTAAGATGGTTAAAGCCGGAATAATCGATCCTTTACTAGTAACAAAAGCAGCACTTAGAAATGCGGCATCTGTTGCAACAACTATTTTATCTACTGATTGTATAATTAATAATTTAAGAATTAATGAAGGCAATAGGTAGAAACTTAATTATAAGTAAAGAAAAACAAGGTACTTCAACCACTAAAGGTGGTTTATTAGTTTCTGAAAATCAACGAGAAGATTTAAGATACAATAAAGCAGAAGTAATATCAATAGGATCCGAAGTTGTAGGTATTAAAGAATCTGATAATATTTATTATGATGGTTCTGCAGGACACAATATAGAAATAGATAAAAATATTTATCAGGTTATAAAGCTTCAAGACGTTGTTATAGTTTTATGAGAAGATTAGAGGCAAAGGATTTAAAAGAAATGAACTTAATTAAACATTATCGAATAATACGACAATGGGCGGCTAAGAACAATAATTTAACCAGTGCAGATATAGAACTTCTTATATATTTAGATTGTATAGATATATTTAGCAAAATAGATTTTAAAATGGGTGCTTATTCCTATAGCTGGGATAATAGAAGATGGAATAGATTATTACAAGAAGACTGGATTAAAGTCTGGCGTAAAAGAAATCATACCACTCAAAAATACCATCTATATAAAATGTCTTTTAAAGGCAAGCAACTTATAAATAGAATATACAGAATAATGCTTGGTCAAGAAGATATACCAACCAGTGAAAGAAGAAATGTTATAATGCTAGGTAGAACATATACCGATACCGTATTAAAAACATCAATAAATAACGTAAACAAAGACAAACACAGATAACACACACAACATGAAAAAGCAATCACCAGCAGTATTAAAAGCAGCAGAAGGCGTAGTAGGTGCTAATGCTCTTTGGGATGGTCCATTAAATACAATGGGTTTTCCAATGGGAACAGGATCTAGCTCAGGGATCACAGGTATGGAACTTAAAAAAGACAAGCCTTTTTATAAAGCAGGTCCTATTACACAACTTGCAAAAGGTTCTATGTAAGATATGGAGATCAATGATATTAAGCTTATAGTGCTAAATGGGACTGTGGGCGTTGTAACTATGACAAACTTAGAAGTTTGGTTAAAAGTAATTCTATTAATTGTTACAATCGGTTATACATTAAGTAAGTGGATTAAAATAAAAAAGTAATGGCTTATATACAAAACGACTCACCTTTTCAAAAAAAGAAAACGGCAGCATGGACTCGAAAAGAAGGGAAAGATCCTAAAGGAGGATTAAACAAAAAAGGGGTTGAATCTTACAGGAAAGAAAACCCTGGAAGTAAACTTCAAACTGCTGTAACAACAAAACCTTCTAAATTAAAGAAAGGTAGTAAGGCGGCTAAAAGACGTAAGTCATTTTGTGCAAGGATGAGTGGTGTAAAAGGGCCGATGAAAAAGCCCAATGGAGAGCCAACTCGAAAAGCTTTAGCTTTAAAAAAATGGAACTGCTAATAAAACAATAACAATAACAATAACAATTACACAAACAAAAACACAGAAATTATGGGTTACGACAAATCAAGAAAAAAAATTGCGCAAGATTATTCAAGAAATGCAATAGCTGACAAAAAAAGCGGCGATAAAAAAGCAGCTGCTTATGAAGCTAGTCAAGCTGTAAAAGAATCTGCTGGAGAAGGACCGTCTATGATGGGTCAAGTTAGTAAAGGATCTATGGCTTCATTAAGAAAAGGCTATGCAGGTCAGTATACTGGAAATAATCCTAGTTGTTCAAAATCAGGTATAAATATGATGAGCCAACCTGTTATGAGACAAGCAGATTCAGTAATGGGACAGGGGCCAATGGGACAAGCACAAGCTGATTTAGCTTACAACCCAGTAGATGATATTTCTGGGCAAGGTACTGAAGGTACAACTGCACCAATGGCAATGAAAGGTAATTCACCTTTTCAAAACGCGAACAAGGGCTATGGCCAACAATTAGGTAAACCCTCTGTAGCAACCATGTACGGTAAAAAAAAAATAATAACAGATAGGACTGTATAAACCCTAGCAAACAAAAACAATCACAATTACAAACACAAACACAATGGCTAAATTTTTATCATTCAGTATCGTTAATTCTGGTGCTCCACTAACAGAAGGAGAAGTACTAGTAAACGTAGATCAAATCAGTAACATTAGTTACGTAGACGCAACAGGAGTATTAACTTTATCTTTAAGCAATTCAGCAACATCTGAAATTGACTTTCTAATTTCAACAGATTCTGCAGGAGGCGCTGGGATACCTGATTACACCTCAGGATCACCAATTGCATTTGTAAACAGAGCACTTACTGCTAATCCAGGTGGAGTTAAAGCATCCGTAAGCTTAGGAAAAGATCAAACCGGTGGTGTACCAGCCCCAGGACAAGCTCCTTTGTATACTAACTTGCAACTTTACGCAAACACAGTTACTTATACTGCCTAATTACTAATTCATATGCCTCCTGTTTCGGCAGGGGGTATATAATTTTAATCATATGAAATCAACAGGACTAGGAGATACTATTGAAAAAATAACCACTGTAACAGGTGTAAAAACTGTTGTAGATTCAATTTCTAAAAGTTTAAAGAAACCTTGTGGTTGTCAAAAAAGAAAAGAAGCTTTAAATAAAAAATTCCCTTATGGCGTTTAAACTAAACACACCACCTTACAGTTGCGATAACACGCCTATATATAGTGTAGACTTAGGAGGCATGGTTTTAGGTAAAGCTAATAATAACGGTTCTATATTAGTTGATATTAATGTAAACCCAAAAGATAAAGAAAAAGTTATAGATCACGAAATGGTTCATATAGATCAATTTAAAAGAGGTGATTTAGATTACGACGATAAAAACGTTTACTGGAAAGGTAAAACGTATTCAAGAAGCAAAATGCAAGAAGGAGCAAAAAATCTTCCTTGGGAAAAAGAAGCTTACGATAAAGCTTAATTATGTGGAAATTATTATTAGGCCTTTTAAAAGGTGGGGACAGTAGAAAATCTGTTGCGGGTAATTTAGCATGGGAAATTCGAGAAGCTATTAAGGGTAAAGAATTAGACCCTAATGAAATTATTGAATTACAAACTAAAATAAATGAAATCGAAGCTGGCCATAGAACAGTATTTGTTGCAGGTTGGCGTCCATTTATAGGATGGGTTTGCGGAGTTGCATTAGCTTACAATTTTGTTATAAGAGATTTATTTATTTGGATTACAAAAACAACTGACGCTCCTCCAGCATTACAAATGGAGCATTTAATGACTGTACTATTAGGTATGTTAGGCCTTGGGGGTTTACGTACTTTTGAAAAAATAAAAGACAAAACAAAATAATTTAAAAAATAAAAAAATGATACAATACGGAGTAAGTAGAGATTTTGCTAATCTTGCTGTTGATTTATTTGCAGCAGGAACATTAAAAGTACCAGGAAGCTCTGCTGCGGGTATTCCTATTGGGCAAGTTGTTGATGGTACAGCTAATTTAACCCCTAGTGAATCTAGGATGGTATACGCAAGCGGAGGTACATTTATAGGATCTGCATTATATTCAACATCAGGTATAAACACTGGAACAACATATCAAATAACTACTGATAATGCTGGTGCTGTAAGTGCGATTGAAGTTGTATCTTCAAGTATTATTAATTCTGGTATAGCTGGTCAAACAATAATTTTTGATGCAGTGACTTTAAATGCTGCATTTGGATTAACTACCGTAACGGGTAATATTACAGTTACAACAGTTGCTGGAGACTTTACAACCCCTTTAGATGCAGATGGTAATTTTACAGCCCCTGACAACGAAGCTTTTGCGGTTTTCGGTTCAGCAAATGGTAATTCTAATTATAATTTAAAAGTGGAGCTTGAAGCTAATCAACCTGGAGATTTTGTAGTTATACAAAACTTAGGGGCTCACACTTTTGTACCAATATTAGCAAGAAAAATTTATGTAACTGATGCCGCTACTACGGCAACAAATCTATTAGTATTAAGGTAAAAATATTTTATAATCAATTAAATTTAATCAAATGAAAAAAGTAAAAACAAAAGAAGTAAAAAACAAAGTAACAGAAGAGCAACTTGCTAAAGTTAAAGAACAGCAAACATCAATGGCTAATCTTTTAAGAGACGTTGGATTTGTTGAAAACCAAAAGCATGTACTGTTACACGAATATGCCGGCATAAGCCAACAAATGGAAGAATATAAAAAGGAGTTAGAAAAAGAATACGGTGCAATTAGCATTGACTTGGAAACAGGTGAGTATACTGAAATCGAATCTTCTGAAGAAGTAAAGCAATAAAATGTCTAGTATTATAAGGAAGATCAGTATTGGATCTGAATATAAAAGCGATGCTATGCACTACTCTGTTGGGCAAGAGGTCTATGGGGGACATAAAATAGCTTATATCGTGTTGGACGAAACTGACCATTCTTATAATATATTTATTAAAAAAAATGATGAGGTGTTGCCATGGAAAAAGTTTAACTATAACATGCCGGTGTCCGTTGAATATAATTTAGAATATGAATAGCATATACGATTTTATTGTTGAACCAATAGGAGAAAGATATGATAATAATTTAAAAGTAAACGATAAAAATTTAATATTAAATTGTAATATAGAATCTTTTAAGTTTATAAATAAAAAAGCTAAAGTAATTTCAATACCCTTAGCATACAAAACACCCATTAAAGTAGGTGATGAAATAATAATACATCATAATATTTTTAGAAGATATTATGATATAAGAGGTAAAGAAAAAAACGGTAGTAAATATTTTAAAGATAATTTATATTTTTGTCAGATAGATCAAATTTATTTATATAGAACAGAAGGGAAGTGGAAGTCTTTTGGAGATAGATGCTTTGTTAAACCTATTTTAAATAATGACTATTTAAAGCAAGAAAAAGAACAAGCCCTTATTGGTATATTAAAATATGACAATAGCTCTTTAAACGAGCTCGATATTAGCTCTGGTGACCTAGTAGGCTACACGCCTAATGGTGAATGGGAATTTATAATAGACAATGAGCGTTTATACTGTATGAAATCAAATGATATTGTTATTAAATATGAACACAAAGGAAACGAAGTTGAATATAATCCAGGCTGGGCAGTTAGCAGTTGAGGAATTAATTAAAGTAGCTAAAGAAGCGATTGTAGATTCAGGTGATGATATATCTGCGGACAGACTTAAAAATGCTGCTGCAACTAAAAAATTAGCAATATTTGATGCATTTGAAATACTAAGCCGAATAGAGCAAGAAGAAAAAATGTTAGAAGATAATACAAAGCAAGCTAAAAAGTTTGGTGGTTTTGCTGAAAGCAGATCTAAATAATGTATCAACAAACGCTATATTCAATTGTAGATGATCACATAAGACCTAATACTTTAAAAAGGTTAAATAGATTAAAAAGCTTTAAGTACGGTTATAACAAAGAATATGATTTAGTAGTTATAAGTAAAAACGGTACAGTAGGTGCAATATATGATATACAAGGCTTTAGGATTGGGTTACCAATAATAAACAAATCTTATAAAAGAAGCAATGTAAAAGCCGAACAATATTGGGAAAAATTTGAATACCCCAAAGCACTTAGTAAAATTAAAAGTGTTTTTGATTGGGATGCTTATCCAGACAATTTTAAAGAACAATGGTATAACTATATAGAGAATGAATTTAAAGCTAGAGAAGAAGGGTTTTCGTTCTATAATAATGGTACCCCTACTTACATTACTGGTTCTCACTACATGTACTTGCAGTGGACCAAGATTGATGTTGGGGCCGCAGAGTTTAGGGAATCTAACAGACTATTCTACATTTTTTGGGAGGCCTGTAAGGCCGACAGTAGATGTTACGGTATATGCTACCTCAAGAATAGACGGTCTGGGTTTAGCTTCATGGCATCATCAGAGACTGTTAGCCAGGCAACAATATCAAGCGATGCTAGATTTGGAATTTTATCGAAGACGGGTGCTGATGCAAAAAAGATGTTCACCGACAAGGTTGTACCCATATCCACGAACTATCCGTTCTTCTTCAAGCCGGTACAGGACGGGATGGACAGGCCGAAGACAGAGCTTGCGTACAGGGTCCCGGCGTCGAAACTAACTAGACGAAAAATAGAATTAAACGAGCAGCTAAAAGACATTGAAGGATTAGATACCACTATTGACTGGAAAAACACAGGAGATAACAGCTATGATGGTGAAAAACTAAAGTTGCTAGTACATGATGAATCTGGTAAATGGGAAAGACCAGATAATATATTAAACAACTGGCGAGTAACTAAAACCACGTTAAGATTAGGTAGCAGAATAGTAGGTAAGTGTATGATGGGATCAACATCAAATGCATTAGATAAAGGGGGGGAAAACTTTAAAAGATTATATGAAAATTCAAACGTTACTAAAAGAAACCGCAACGGACAGACTAGTTCAGGATTATATTCTTTGTTCATACCTATGGAATGGAACTACGAAGGATTCATTGATAAATATGGAGTACCTATATTCGATACGCCAGAAAAACCAATAATTGGTATAGATAAAAGTGAAGTAGATATAGGTGTAATAGATTATTGGCAAAACGAAGTTGAAGGTTTAAAAACAGATCAAGATGCTTTAAATGAATTTTATAGACAGTTCCCAAGAACTATACAGCATGCATTTAG
>Ga0196903_1000057_pt1 | contig 18526 bp, 17 predicted proteins | sample CB_VirMetaG_2_FD_169097 | JGI IMG/M metagenome (GOLD analysis project Ga0196903, IMG submission 169097) | Freshwater to marine saline gradient viral communities from Chesapeake Bay - CB_1504_2 Viral MetaG (v3) (version 3) | ecosystem: Environmental > Aquatic > Marine > Coastal | place: USA... | reverse complement strand
ATCAGCCAATCTTTCGGTGGCATGATGGCGCTTACTTCTAACGCACTGCCTAGCTACACTTCAGGTTCTACTACTGATCGTGCTGGCGCTTTGGCTACTGCTCCTGACGCAACTTACGTCACAGCTAAAGACACTATGACTCAGGTTCTTTCTTTGAACGGTCTGGGTACTGGTACTATCAAAGCTGGTGACATGGTAACTATCGCAGGCGTTAACCGTCTCAACGTAGCTACTCGTCAGCCTATGCTTGACGCAACTGGCGCTGTTGTTCCTTGGACAGGCACTGTACTCGCAGATGTGACTATCGCTGGCAACGCTGCGACTGTTACTGTTTCAGGTGCGGCTATCTACGAAGCTAACGGTCAGTACAACAACGTAGACGCTGCTCCTGCACAGGCTGCGGTTGTAACTATCCTTGGTGCTGCTTCAACTCTGTACCAGCCTAACCTCTTCTACACGAAGCAAGCGTTCGGCATGGGTACTGTTAAGCTACCTAAGCTCTACTCAACTGACACAATCGCTACTACAAGTGACGGTATGTCAATCCGAGTATCTAAGTACGCAGACGGTGACGCGAATACTCAAAAGATTCGTTTCGATTTGCTTCCGGCGTACGCCACGTTTAACCCCTTGTTTGCCGGAAAGGGCTTTGGGGTCTAGCGACTGACTGAGGAAGGGGGCTTCGGCCCCCTGATTCTTTATGGCAAAACCAAACAAAGGCAAAGCTAAGGTCAAAGTCACCAAGTCTGGTAAGAAGGTTTCTTACGGACAAGCTGGTAAAGCAAGCGATGGTGGGCCACGAGTACGCGCTGGTACAAAGAAGGGCGACTCATACTGTGCTAGGTCATTAGGTATTAAGAAGGGCTTACCTAAAGACAAGCAGAACGATCCTAATACGCCAAACAACCTAAGCCGCAAACGGTGGAAGTGCAAAGGCGCTAAATCAGCAAGGTATGAATAATGGCAACTGTTGCTCAAGTCGCAAAAGCATCGCTTCAGCGAATACTGGTACAAGCATCAGAGGCTCCTCTTGAGCCTGATGAATACCAAGACTATATCTTCGCTCTAAATAATTACATGGCTCAGCTAGATGCTCAGGGCATTAGCTTGGGTTATACCGTGGTGGATAGCCTCGGTGATGAAGTCACAGTCCCTACTGGTGCGTTACGAGGCATAATCGCTAACATGGCGATTGAAGTCGCACCTGACTATGGAGGCGTGGTTTCAGAGGGTCTAGCTCTGGCAGCGCGTCAGGGTATGCAGACCATGAGGACAATAGGTCAGCGTATCAGGGCCAGTAAACTGCCTGCTACGTTACCAATCGGCTCTGGCAATGAAAACGAGTCCTACGGATTAAGTGGACACTTCTACCCAGATCAAGAAGCAGAGATACTCGCCGAGACTACAGGCGCAATAGGTTTGGAGGTCAATACCAATGGCGGGTAATGCACAAGGTCGCAAGAAGAGTCAATTCGTCCAACAGAATACGGTTCTAGCCAATAGCTATTTAGATTATGTTGTAAATGGTTCTAACTACAAGATCAGCTACGACAACTTTGTAGCTAACCTTGGTGTTACTGGCTCTATAGTTCAAACTGGAGCGGTAACTGGCGCACCTGTGCTAGATGTTGATGGCTCTGTAAACAAGATCAGAAACATTGAGAACGGCTCTGGAGTACTGGCAAACGTCTCAGCAGAGAACGGCCTTATTCTGTCTCACAACTTTACAGCTAATGCAGATGGTCTGCCGATCCTGTTAAACACAACCGCAGCATCTCCAACAATTGCAAGCATTGTCGCTGGATCAGGGATTAGCGTCCAAGCAGTGAATACTGGCGGTATTGAGATATCGTCTATTGCGGAGGCGATATACGCGCAAGTAACGATGCATGGGAATACAACAGCCACGGTAATCAGCACTATCAATGTTCCTGTAAAAGTAGCCGGAACATGGGTTGTGGGGACGAACTCAAGCTTCACTGCATCCACAACAGGCAGGCTTACTTACACTGGCGGGACAACTGAGACGGTGGTTTTTAGGGCTTCGGTGACTCTGGTTCCGGTAGGAACAAATCAGGTTCTTACTATTCAATTTGCGAAGAACGGCACGGTAATTCCAGAAGCGAAAATAACCAGAACTGTAAGCGCTGGAGCAAGCGGAAACGTATCCGTGTTCTATAACGCATCAATGACCTCATCTGATTATATGGAGATATTCGTTTCAAACGGCTCTAGCACTAATGATATTACAGTAGTGGATTGTTTGTTCGGAGTCTCTTAGATGCCTGTAACTCAGTTACCCATAGCGAATGGTTTCTATGTATCAGACTCTCTGCCTATCGCAGCTCAAGAGTGTACGAACTGGTATCCAAACATTGTCCAAGGTACTGGTTTGTCTCAAGAGACTCTATTCGGCACTGAAGGCATTGTTCAACTCGCTACCTCTGGTGTACTAAATAACGTCAATCGTGGGTCGCATGAGATGGCTGGCAAGCCTTACTTCGTCAATGGCGAAAGGCTGTACCGTTTAGATGAGTCTGGTGACGACTACACTTTGACGTTCATTGGTGATGTTACTGGCACTGCTCGTGTATCAATGGCTGATAACGGCACACAGTTAATGGTGCTTGTTCCGAATGGTAACGGTTATATATACAACCACGTTACAAACACGTTTAGTCAAATCACAGATTCGGACTTCACTGCGAACGGCAACCCCCAGTTCGTAGTGTTCATAGATGGCTACTTCTTAATCACCACAGATTCTAAGAAGTTCATAGTAAGCTCCATCAATGACGGCTTGAGCTACAACGCTTTAGACTTCGGTACTGCCGAGTCCGACCCTGATGACATTGTTGCCCCTGTGGTCTACAAGAACCAACTGTTTATCTCTGGTGGTCAGACCTTTGAGGCTTTTCAGAATATAGGCGGTGCTGACTTCCCTTTCCAACGTACAGGTCTATTCCTTCAGAAAGGCTGCTACGCTCCATACTCATTGGTAAACGCGCAAGACACGTTTATGTGGGTCGGCGGTGGAGAGAATGAAGGGCCAGCTATTTGGGCGTTGAACGGCAACTCTACAGTTAAAATCTCCACAACAGCTATAGACTCGCTACTCTCCACTCTGACAGATACTCAAGTGGGAAATATCTTCTCATGGGCCTATGCCAGTAAAGGAGCGTACTTTATCGGCTTCTCACTGCCTTCTACAACGCTTGTATACGATACAACAAGCCAGAGGTGGCATGAGCGTAAATCGTTCCTAGAAGGCTCTTTAGGGGCTTTACGGGTTGCTTCAATCGTCAAGGCTTATAACAAGATTCTCTGCGGCGACATCATTGATGGTCGTATAGGCGAGTTAGACCCTGACGTTTATACAGAATACGGAAATACGATTGTTCGAAGGGTGGCTACGCAGCCTTTCCAGAACAATATGCAGTCCGTGTTCTTTCCTTCACTAGAACTCACTGTTGAGTCTGGTGTGGGCAATGAAGCAGTGGTTGACCCTCAGATAGTCCTTGAACGATCAAAGGACGGAAAGACTTGGAGCGGCCCTATTGCTCGGTCTATCGGTAAGATTGGTGAATACACAAGAAGGGCTATCTGGAGAAGGAACGGCAGGGCAGCAAGGTTTGAGATATTCCGATTCACTTTAACTGATGCAGTAAAACCTGTGATTATTCAGCTAACTGCAAACATTATTGGTGGAGATAAGTGACAAGCCCAAGACTCAACGCAGCTCAACCCATCGTACAAGCAGATGGGACTATGGAGCAGCCATTTAGACAGTTTACGCAAGATGCTAGTCTCAGCATCCCAATTATAGGGGTGGGGTCGCCAGAAGGCGTGGTAGAGGCTAGGCAGTACAGTTTATACATAGACTCCACTGGTGTTAGTGGTTCTATAGAGTACAGAAAGATGCAGCCATCAATTGCAGGCGATACGTCTAAGGGCTGGATTGCGGTATAAGTGTGGTAAAATTAACCAAATTCAATAAGGCTAATTTATTGTGCAAGCAGTTATAGATCAAGACCATAGAGAAAGAATGGAAGCCCTTGAAGGCGCTATGGCTGCTAGTGATAACAGCATTGATGTCACAACGCTAGAATGCAATCATTATTTCTCTTACGGCCTATACACCAGAGAGTTACACATTCCTCAAGGAGTGGTCATTACTGGCGCTATTCACAAGTATTCTAATGTGAATATTCTTTCTCACGGGAAAGTCATCGCTGTAACGGATCAAGGCAGAATTGAGATAGAAGCTCCTTATACGTTTGTATCTAATGAGCTTGTAAAGAAAGCTATTTACGCAGTCGAAGATGCGGTATGGATTAATGTCTTACCGTGGGATAAAGAGCCAGATGTTGATTTGGTTGAACAAGAGTACGTTATCCCAACTTACGATTTATTAGATATTCAAATGGGGTTAAGCCCCGAACAGTTATTGGAGAAAGAATAATGGCATTCGCAGTAGGTGGAGCTTTATTATTGGGTGGAGCTAGTCTTGCTGGTTCAGCCATGAGCAATAGAACTAACAGAAAAATTGCAGAGCAAGCTCAGGCGCAGAACGCGCAAGATAAAGCCTTGACTCAGCAGTATGCAAAAGCAGCAATGGAGCAATTGCCTGTTGGATACCAAAATGCCCAAGCGGTGCGTCAGCAGGCAATGAACCAAGGTCTTGGGTTAGCTGGTCAAACATTCCAACCTACCGCTGAGATGATCAACCAAGGCGGCATGATGAACCAAAATGCTCTGTTAGCTGGCCTACAGCTTCAGCGCAACGCTATTCTTGGTAAAGACATGGATTACAGCACTTTGCAGGCTATGTCTCCGCAGATGGATTACTCTGCGTTATCTGGGCTAACACAACCGCAAGGCTTAGATTTTAAAGCCATTGAGCCAATTAAGAATACATTCACGACTACTCAGGCTGATATTCAATCTTACCTTGATGAAAACAAAGATATTGAAGAAGATTACCTGAGACAGCTACCAGAACTTAGAGCAGGCGACCCCAATAATCCCAACTACAAAGACATTCAGTCTTACGGTAGATGGCATTACGACAATATTGGTAAGTATGAGATTGAGCAAGGCAAGAGGACATGGAGCGGCCAGCCTGCTAAAAGCGAAGCCGCACCACAATCTCAGGCGGCTCAATTAGTCACAGCCGATCAAGTCCAAAAAGCAATTAGTGGCCCAAATCCGTAGGGAATATAGACATGGCTTCACCAGAACCAACAAATTACGCGAGACAAGTCAAAGACCTTATTGACCAAGGGCAGCCCATTCCTGCTGACTTGCAAAAACAAGCGTTTGACCAAGCTGTCCAGCAGGGAATTTCAAGGGAACAGATGGGCGAGTTCTTTGGTGTTGCCCCAGAGATGATATCGCAAGCAGCCACTGATCTTGGGATAGCCGACCAACTGCCCCCTGTTTTGATGGGTACGGAAAATCCGTCTATTCAAAACATCAACAATCAAGCAGCTAAAGCAGCGATACAGGCTATCCCTCCTACTGGAACTTACACACCAGAACAAGTGCAGACTGTGACTGATCTAATCAACACAGGTCAGGTGAATATCTCTGATGTGTCTAGTCACTTCCAAGTCGATCCAAGTTATGTCATGGAGGTTGTGTCTGGCGTTCCTAAGTCTGTTTATGCCGAAGGGTCATTTACCCCAGAGCAAGTCAATAAACTTGAATCAATGATTTCATCTGGTGTTGCCACCTCAGATCAAGTCGCACAGTATTTTGATGCGCCTGTTTCTGATGTGACAAACTATCTTTCTCAAACTGCCAATTACACGCCAGACCAGTTAGCTAGTTCATTTGTTAGTAACATTGCAGCAGACCAAGACTACAGCATGGAAGACGCTATGCAGGTCAAGGCTGCAATAGATTCTGGCAATATGACCGTAGCCCAAGCGGCTAGGCAGTTTGGTGTTCCAGAATCTGATGTCATACGGGTGATGGAAGAGATAAATCTCGCCAACGCGACTACCAACTTAGACTTAACCTATGGTCGTAATGGGGACGATATCCCAACAGGTCTAGCTGGAGCAGAAACAGCTTTAACAGGTAGTGCTAGTGACGCTTTAAACCTTCTCAACCAGATCAACCAAGCTGGTAGAGCCGATATGCTCGGCATGACCAATCAAGGCTTGGATGAACTAATAGGAGCGTACCAGCAGTCAAGATCAGACATTACCCAAGGCACTACTCAAGGCTTAGAGGCTTTAGGCGCAGGTTTAGGTCAAGCCAGAACTGATATTACTGGCGGTACAACAGATGCGTTAAACGCTCTGCAAACAGGCGCTACTCAAGCCAGAGGCGATATTACAGACGCTTTTGGTAGAGCTGAGGCGATGTTTGATCCTTACGCTCAAGCAGGCACTACGGCCTTACAGCAGCAGCTTGCTCTGTCAGGCGCGTTAGGTCAGGAGGCATTCAACCAAGCGTACCAAGAATCTCCACAGATGGCGTTCTTGCGCGAACAAGGCATGAGGGCCAATCTTTCTGGTGCAGCAGCTACTGGTGGTCTGGGCGGTGGCAATGTTCAAAGAGAATTGCAACGCTTTGGGCAGGGTCTAGCCGCACAAGGACTGCAACAGCAGATAGAGAATCTAGGCGCATTGTCAGGACAAGGTTTTAACGCTGCTACCAATGCGTCAAATGTTGCCACTACAGGTGGCACAAACTTGGCTAACATTGCGTCTCAGTTAGGCGCTAATCAATCTAACTTGTACCAGAACCAAGGTTCTAATCTTGCTAATATTGCACAGCTTCAAGGCACTGCTGGGTTAGATGCCTACCTGAACCAAGGAAGCAACCTAGCCAGACTCGCAGAAGGTTACGGAGCTAATCAATTAAACACTAGGGCTAATCTAGGCAGTCAGTTAGCTGGTTACAACCTCAGCACCGGATTACCTGCTGCTAGTACCATTTCGAATCTTGGCATTAACTTGGCGAGTGGCAGAACACAGGCTGGAAGAGACTTAGCTAATCAAGCAGGCTCTGTTGCTCAGTTACTCGGTGGCATTCAACAAGGCCAAGCCACTAACCTTGCCAACTTGACTCAGGGCCAAATGAACTACATTAACAGCCTGACAAACAACGCAGCCACTGCCGAGGCACAAGCGCAACAAGGTTACAGCGGTAATCAGGCTAATATGCTGACAGGCACAGGTAGCGCAATGGTCGGACTAGGTAATGTTCCTGCGTTTGTACCTGATTATGGAACTCAAGTAGGCAATGCAGCACAAGCAGCCGCTGCTGGATATAGCTTGTTTGGTAATCAAAACACTAATCAACAACCAAGTGGCTATGGCACGAACATGAACATTGGTGGTTACTTTCCTCAAGGGTATTTTAACCCCAACCAACAATCGACAATGAACTACAATCCCACATTGTATTCAACGCCAATTGCGGAGCTAGGATAATGGTTGACGTAGCAAGAGCGTTATCAGGAATAGGCGCAGCGTTTAAAAACGAGATACCTCAGTTCCAGCAGCGTATGCAGCAAGAAGACCTGTATAAGATGAAAATGGCTGACATGGACACGGCGCGTCAGGATGCTGATGCAAAGCGTGAGGAGGCCCGTAAAAAGACTTTCTTCCAAGATGTCGCTGTCGCTAAGCAGTATTTTGACGCAGGTGACTTTGGAGCTATCGCAGATATAGCTAGAGACAGGTTAGAGATTCTAACTCCTATGGGCGTTAATACTCGTGACTCTCAGCAGATGCTTCAGTTAGCTGACGCAGCTAGAGCAGGTGATACTTCTGCTATTCAACAGCTAAAGAATCAGCTTGATACGTCTTATTCTGTAGGTCAATTGTATGGAGTTATACCTAAGCCAGCAATTAAACCTAATGTTACGGTTGGTAAAGGTGAAGTATTGCTTGGGCCAGATAATCAAGTCATATATAGCAATGTTGAGCCGACAAAGCCTGAAACACGACAAACATATCAAGACCGTATGGGCGTTACTCGTTACAGGGATACAGGAAGAACTGTATATGAGGAAAGTCAGGCAGGCATGGCTGAGTCAACACAGCCGACTATGCAAGCACAGCCATCTCGAACAGGCGCTGCTGAGCCAACACCTGAGGAAGCCTATCTGGCTGGACTAAGCCCTGCTGACAAAATGATTGCAGAAGCCGAAAAAGCAGACAGAGAAAGAAAAGCAACTGAATTCGACCGAGAACAACAAGCTCTTACTGATCAAGAGCAAATGATTGTTAATGAAGCCAAGACTGCATACATGATTGCAAAAGAGCTTCGTGATAATAAAGCAGGACTAAAAGGTGCCGTCGGCCCTATATCTTCACGATTACCGTCTATTAGTGAAGACACTGTAGAGTTTGAGTCTAAGCTAGATTACTTGCAAAGCCTCTTAACCTTGGGAAATCTTGGTAGAATGACAGGCGTTTTAAGTGAGTCAGATTTGGCTCTTTTGTCAAAGGCTGCTTCTGGTCTTGATACTGGCGTTGGGGAGGCTGCATTTACTCAGCAGCTCAATACCATTATTGATAACTTAGAAAAAGGCTTATTAGCTAAAGAGGTCGATCTTAGCGCTGTCAGCAGACCTTCTACACGCACAGGCGATTGGCGAAGCACCACAGTATTTGATGAAGCATTGAGAAATGAAGGCTTACTAAACGGCGGGTAATATGGCTAGTAGAGATGAGATATTACAAGGTCTACAAAATATTGTAGATGAGGGCCGCGAGTCAGAGCTTACGGAAAAAGGCGTTCGATTACTTGACGCTGCTCGTAAAAGCGGCTTAATTGAAGATAATAGAAATATTATCCAACGCACTGTGTCTCCACAGCGTGAAGATATTGGTGAATTCCCTGCTTCTCTTAATCTTTCATCAGACCCACAAGAAGCTTTAGCGCAAGTTAGAGGAATGGCAACTGATGAGGCATTGCCGTTATTTTCTGAATACTCAGATGCAGTGCTTGAATCAGACAAGTATGGCAACGCAGTAATTGCATCACCTAGCACTGGAAGCCGAGCATACATAAATACTCCATCTTTCACTCTGCAAGATATTCCAAGAGCAATAAGCGGCACAATGGGCGTTGTGGAAGAAGTAGCGCCATATTTATCAGCAGGCTCTATAACGCAAGCAGCTAGACCTTTAGTGCAAACTGCTGCACAAGGTCTTGTTGGGTTGGGGCAAGCTGCTACACAAGAAACAGGAAAAGCTATGAGGGGAGAGGAAGCAGATGCTTCACGCTTATTTACTGTTCCAACCTTAGCTGTTCTTGGTGATGTGCTTGGCAGAGGATTATTTTCTGCTGGCTCTAAAATTTATAGCAAACTTGCTAATAAGTCGGTAACCAAGCCTGTAATGAATGAGTCTGGTCAATTTACAGACGAAGCAATTACCAATATGAAGAATGCTGGCGTTACGCCTAAAGATGTTGAGGTGGCTGTAGCAGATGAGATATTAGAAGTCGCTGAATCAGCCACTGGGCAGCAAGCAGATACTGCCGTAGAGTCTTTAAGCGAATTATCAAAAGCTGGCAAACTTACCGCAGAGCAAGCTGAAAGATATAATACTTTATCTGGAATGGGCTTAAAGCCTACACGCGCACAAGTAACCAGAGACCCTTCAGATTTTCAGACTCAGCAGGAGCTTGCTAAAACTAGCACAGGGGTTAGAGGTGCTTTAGAAGAGCAAGAAGCTGTATTATCAGATGCGTTTGATGTCCGTATCCGTGGCGCTGATGGTGATATAGGCACGACAGGTTCTGCCATTACTGATGCAATTACAAACAAGGCTGTCGCTTTAGATTCAGAAATATCTAAACTATACCAAACTATAGATGCTTCTCTGCCTAGCACTCCTGTTGTTGATCTAAGAGGCTTTGCAGGGTCAGTGCGAAGGGCAACCCCAGAAGACAGATTAACTAATGGTTTTGTCAAAGCTGTTCGTGGCTATGCTAAAGATCAAGGTATTAATCTCAAGAAGCCAGAGCTTGTTACTGTAAAGCAAGCCGAAAAGATTAGACAGTACATTAATCAGCTTTTGCCTAACTTGAATACACAAGGCAAAGTTATTGCAAGGCGGCTGAAGAACTCGATAGACGATGATGTGACTCGCTCTGCTGGTCAAGATTTTTTTGAACAAGCAAGAAAAGCCAAGACTGACTTTCATAAAGGTATGAGCAAGCAGGCTAGAAATAAATTTGATAAGAATGACAAGAGCATTATTTCTGACATTCTAGAAAACAAAATCAAGCCAGATGATGTATTTAATAAGGCCGTGTTATCGAACACTGTTAAAGCTGATGATTTGCTTGAATTGAAAAATTACCTTCTTGCAGGATCAGAAGGACAGATAAAGTCTGGGGCTAATGCTTGGTCTACATTGCGTAAAGACGCATTAAACTGGATTAAAGATGCCTCATTTATTGGGCCTATGGACGCTCAAGGGATTCAGGCTCTAAGCAGAGACAAGCTGCAAAAAGCATTAGATAAAATAGGCCGTCCAAAGCTAGAAGCTCTTTTTACAAAAGAAGAGTTAAAGTTTTTAGATGACATCTTGAAGGTCGCAAGATTAAGAGAACCAGTAAGAGGCACGGCTTTAGGTAAAGGCCCAAGTGGACAAGCAATTAAGGCGTTAGAGGAAAGGGTTAGCAGATTCTCTATTCCGCTCTTTAGCGACTTTGTTCAAGGTGTTAAGCAAAATATTGATGTGACTGCCACATTAACTCCAGCTCGTTCTATTCAGCGACAAATGCAGCAAACCGCACAGGCGCAACTGCCATCTCCTGCTGGAAGTGTAGCAACTCGTTCGGCTGGCGCAGGCGCAGCCACTCAAATAACAGGTGAACAATAATGGCACGATTCGGCGATTTTGACCAATACTTAGATGACGCTGGCGACCCTTTAGTAGAAGGCAAGCTGTACTTCTATGAGTCAGGTACTACGACTCCAAAGACTACCTATGCTGACATCAACAACTCTATCCCGAACACTAACCCTGTTCTGTTGTCTGCTGCTGGTCGTCAACCAAACATCTTCTTTGATGGTGTTGCCAAGGTTATTCTCACTGATAACGATGACGTACAAATAGCTGTACGCGACCCTGCTGGCGAAACTGGTACGGACTTCGGTGATGAGTGGGTAGCTACTAAGATTTACAACGCAGTAGACGTTGTTCTAGGCTCTGATGGTACTTACTACCGATCCTTGATTAACGGCAACCAGAACAACAACCCTGTGACTACGACGGGTTCTTGGACTTTGCTTTATTCGGTAGAGTGGAATGCTGGCATTACCTATTCAACAGGTGATGTAGTTACCTATGGTAGCCAGCAATATCAATCCCTCCAGAACTCTAACCTGAATCAAAACCCTTCTACGCAGGCTGCGTACTGGGTTGGATTGAGCTTTGCTTGGTTAGCGACTACTACATACGAAACTGGCATGAACGCAGTCGGCACAGACGGAGTGTTATATACGTCTCTCCAAAACTCTAACACTGGCAATGACCCTGCAACGTCACCTGCGTATTGGGTTGGTACTTCAGCAGCGGCAGCAGCCAGTGCAGTAGCAGCGGCGGCTAGTGCAGCAGCGGCTTTAGTCAGTGAGAATGCAGCGGCTGCTGATGCGATTGCTACTGCGGCAGACAGGGTGCAGACAGGTTTAGATGCTGCCGCCACTGCTGCTGATGCGATTGCCACTGCGGCTGATAGAGTTCAGACAGGTCTTGACGCTGCCGCTACCGCTGCTGATGTAATCTTGACCAATGCAGATGCGGTTGCTACCGCTGCCGATAGAGTGCAGACAGGTCTTGATGCTGCTGCTACTTCTGCCGATGCCATAGCAACTGCCGCTGATAGAGTTCAGACAGGGCTAGATGTAATTGCAACCAACGCTGATGCCTCCTCTACTGCTGCTGATGCGGTTGCTACTGCTGCCGATAGGGTGCAGACGGGACTAGATGCTACTGCTACGGCGGCTGATAGGGTGCAAACGGGTCTTGATGCTACAGCCGCAGCTTCTTCTGCTACAGCCGCAGCGGGAAGTGCTACAGCAGCGGCAGGTTCAGCTACCGATGCAGCGGATAAATATGACGAGTTTGATGATAGGTACTTAGGCGAGAAGGCATCTGACCCTACATTAGACAATGACGGAAACGCTCTAATCACTGGTGCGTTGTACTTCAACACCTCAACTACTGCGATGAAGGTCTACACAGGATCGGTCTGGCAGGACGTTGCACCTGTTGCGACATCAGTCACATTATCACAGGTTACAGACTTCCCAAGTCAGTCAGGTCAGTCAGGCAAGTACCTGTCTACCAACGGCACTACACCGACTTGGCAAACTCTAACAACAGACCCAACACTTGGCACACTAACCAAGACCTTCACTACTGGCGAGTCATCTACCATAAACCTGACAAGCTCAGTGCTTGCGCCTATTGTTTCTGTGACTAAAGAAGTTCCACAGTCAGGCGTGACTAACAACAATTGGGATGTTAATTCAACTACAGAGAATTACACGCGATTGAATAGTGCTTATGCGACTACGTTGGATTTTGTTGGTGACTTATCTTCTGCATCATTTGTAGACAGTTTTAGTGTTTCAGGACAGGAGACAAGCCCAAGAGGTTTGGCTTTCAACACTGACGGAACTAAGATGTTTGTTCTTGGAATCGCAGGACTAGACGTAAATGAATACACATTATCAACAGGATTTGACGTAAGCACCGCTTCTTTTGTAGACAGTTTTTCTGTATCAGGACAGGACACTAGCCCGTGGGGCTTAGCTTTTAACGCTGATGGGACTAAAATGTATGTAACTGGTATTACCGGAGTAGATATAAACGAATACACATTGTCTACTGGGTTTGATGTTTCTACAGCTAGTTACTCTCAAAATTATTCTTTGTCTGCTCAGACCGCAACTCCAAGAGGAGTTTCTTTCAATGCAAACGGAACAAAAATGTTTATTGCTGATTACTCTTCTAGCGCAATAGATGAGTATGCTTTATCAACTGCGTTTGATGTGTCTAGCGCGAGTTACACGCAGGCTTTTTCTGTATCTTCACAAGAAACACAACCGCTTGATGTCGCATTTAATGCAACAGGAACAACTATGTTTGTTGTTGGGAATGCTAGTGATAATGTTAATAGTTACTCATTGTCTACCGCGTTCGATATAAGCACATCTTCTTTTGTCGAAAGTTTAGACGTTTCTTCTCAAGACACGAATCCGTCGAGCTTGGCTTTTAATGCTCAAGGAACAAAAATGTTTGTTGTTGGCTATGCAAGCGACAACGTAAATGAATACTCTCTTCCTCTAGCACTAGCACTCGGCACAGGCTCATTCGCCTCAGCAGACGTAGGCAAGACCATCGAAGCTAACTCAGGTGTGTTTGTCTTAACAGCCACAGACGGTTCTTATGTAGAGACTACAGCGCCTACATCATACGCTCAAGTCGCTTCAGGCTCTTGGGAGATGTACGGCGTTGTCTATAATGCTGTTGATGGGGATTTGCAGTTGAGTGGTGTGCAGACAGGTCTGTTTGATGTATCTACTGCTGTTTATTCTCAGAGTTTTAGTGTTTCTGCTCAAGAAAACTCACCACAAGGAATAGAATTTAACACTGATGGTACTAAGATGTTTGTTATCGGAACTACAGGAGACGATGTAAATGAATATGCACTGTCTACAGGATTTGATGTTTCGACAGCTTCATTTACAGATTCTTTTAGTATTGCTTCTCAAGATGGCGTTCCATACGATTTAGCATTCAACACTGACGGAACAAAAATGTTTATTCTTGGCGAACAGACGGGCTACGTTTACCAATACACATTGTCTACCGGATTTGATGTATCAACAGCCAGTTATGATAGCGTTTCTTTTAACTTTGGGCCGCAAGAATCAGCGCCACATGGACTGACCTTTAACACTTTAGGAACTAAAATGTTCATTGTTGGCTCTTCTGGAGATAATGTAAATGAATACGCATTATCAACTGGTTTTAATGTTTCTACAGCGTCCTTTACAGATGCATTTTCTGTCGGAACACAAGACACAAACCCACGAGATATAGCATTTAATACTGACGGCACGAAGATGTTTGTTGTGGGGCAGACAGGACAAGACGTAAATGAGTATGCGCTAAGTACAGGATTTGATGTATCTACTGCCTCTTATTCTCAGAACTTTTCTATCGGAACACAAGACACGCAACCAAATGGGATAGCATTTAATACTGATGGAACAAAAATGTTCATTGTTGGTGCTACTGGAGATAATGTCTATGAATACTCTATAGGCACAACAGCCATCACAACAGGCTACCAACCAGTACACACCACAGCCTCAACAGACACTACCTACTGGACTGACATCAACTCGATGACAGCAGACCAAGCCGCAGGTGACGGTAACGTCTACTACGCTATCTCTACAGACGACAGAACAACGTGGACTGTTATTGATAACACAGAAGGCGAGAGAGATATTGTTAAGAACAACGCAGGGACTTGGCAGTACAACTCTAACGGCACATACGCTTCAGAGACTTGGGTAAACGGCGCTACGAATACAGAGTTAGCTACGTTGGCTGAGGCTATGGAGGGTGCTGCTGTGGGTTATGGTTTGGTTAATGCAAGTTATGACTCTGTTAGCTTTTCTATAGCGGCACAAGAAACAACTCCGCAAGGCATTACTTTTAATCCTTCAGGAACAAAAATGTTTTCTATTGGTAGTGCTTCAAAGGATGTTGATGAGTACGCCCTGTCGATAGCTTTTGATGTTTCAACAGCAGTATTTACTCAAGGCTTTAATGTGTCAGCCCAAACACTATCTCCATCGGATGTTGTCTTTAGTACTGACGGAACTAAAATGTATCTTAGTGACGCTTTTAATTCGGGCATACTTCAATACGCTTTATCTACAGGGTTTGACGTATCTACAGCGTCCTATACTCAGAATTTCGCAACAACAGCAACAGGTGAAAACGACCCGCGTGCAGTAGCTTTTAACACTGATGGAACAACGATGTTTATTGTTGGCGTTCAGTCGGATAGTGTCATTGAATACGCCTTATCAACTGCTTATGATATATCTACTGCGTCACTTGTAGATTCTTTTAGTGTATCAGCACAAGACATTAATCCAAATGGTTTGACTTTTAATGCCGATGGAACTCAAATGTTTATTGTTGGCTACACTTCTAATGCTGTTTTTAAATACACGCTGTCTACAGGCTTTGACGTATCAACTGCGTCTTATTCTGGAGTAAGTTTTTCGTTAGCATCTCAAGAAACACTTGCAACAGGAATAGCCTTTAGTGCTGACGGAAGTAAAATGTTTATTGTTGGAACTCAAAATGATTCTGTTTACCGATACACAACAGCATCCTACACAAACCAAATGGACAAGACTCAACTAGACGCAGTAACAGACCCGAACCACATAGCTCTTGGTAACGATCTTGATCTAGCGATAGTCTTCAACATGACATCAGGGACTACAGTGCCTTCGTCAGACGGCGTAGCAATTAACTACGATGCTACTGTGTTGAACAAAGGTGCGGTCTTAGGAACTGACTATGACTTTGATGCTCCTGCTCAGGACAAGGTAAGGATTACAGCCTTGGCAGGGAATAACCTCAAGGTTAGGGTTGTTTAATGAGTCTTGTAGACTACGCCAAGACAGACAGGCAAATAGAAACAATTCTCACTTGGGAAGAGTGTGGTCGCAACAGCGGGATGACCGCATCGCGTCTTGGCATATCTTGCTCAACGGTGCGTGACCATATTGCGTATGTAAAAAATACCGCTGCTGCGGCGGGCTACAGTGATAACTGGGATGCGACTCGTCACGTTCCAGAAGGCGAAGTAGTCATTGGTCGGTCTATCTTCACCAAAGACGATGAAGGTAACAAGGCTTGGTTGAAAACTAAAAGGACAATGACCGAGGCAGAGCGAGACAAAGCTCTGCAAGGTTTTGTTGATGGCTTAACTAAAGGTCTTCCTAAGTACAAGCCAAAGGCTAAGCCGAAGACTAAGAAGTTTGACCCTGATCTACTGCCTACTATCGTAATAGGCGACGCACACTTTGGCATGAGGGCTGATTCTCGTGAGACTAAGGAGCAGGATTACGACACTAAGATAGCAGCACAGTCTCATCTTGAGGGGATTTCTTACTTGGTAAGCGTATCTACGCCATCTCAGCATAGTCTCTTAGTAAACGTGGGCGATTTTATACACGCTAACGGCTCGGCAGGGACTACCTTTGGTGGCACTCGGTTAGACGTAGATACTCGCATTGAGGTGGTACTAGAAACAGCAGCGCAGACGTTTATTTTTGCTATTGAGAAGATGCTATCAAAGCACAAAAACGTCAGTGTAATTATGGCTCGTGGTAACCATGATTCAGATACCGCTATTGCTTTGGCGATGATATTGAAGTTCTACTATTCAAAAGAGCCACGAGTAAACATTTTAGACCCTCACGGATTCTTCCACACTCTGCAATTTGGGGCTACTTTGATTGCTGTACATCACGGCGACAAAGTTAAAGCTAATAAACTGGCAGCTATCTTACCAAGGATGCTACCAGATCAATGGTCGTCTACTAACTACCGCAAATGGTTGGTCGGTCATATTCATCATCAGAACGCGATAGAGAGTGATAATGGTGTGTTCGTGGAAGCCTTCGGAACCTTGGCTTTTCCAGACTCTTACCATGCAAGTCATGGCTATTCAGCATCTAGCGTGATGACTCAGATTACATTTCACCGTGACGGAGGAGAGGCGCTTCGCCACGTTTACCAAATCAGAGCTACTCGTAAAGCTCCTGACCTGACATTATAGGTGTAGTATGGAAGACCGATTAAGCAGAGTAGAGAAGAAGATTGATACCTTGCAAGAAGCTATCGTGTCATTGGCGCGTGTTGAGGAAAGACTTGTTACTGTGTTTAATCGGCAGTCGCATATTGAAAGCAAAGTAGACTCAATGGATGAGAAGGTAGACCGATTGTCCGAGAGTGTTGTTAAAGGTAAATCAGCCGAGCGTATAGTCTGGCTAGTCTTAGCAGCGGCAATTGGCGCAGCCGTAAGGTATATAGGATGACCACAATTGAGTTTCCAGATGTACGGAATGACCGTTTGACAGAGGAAGCATTAGACCGTTTAGGTGAGTGGGTTGAACACTATATTGATCTAGGCGTTAATCAGATTACGATTATCGGCCTGTTAGACATCTACAAAACCTCCATATCATATAACTTACTGGAAGACGTAGAAGATGATTAAGAAGGCAAAGGCGGCTATCACGCTATTACAGAAAGGCAAGTCAGTAGCAGACCCAGCCAAGTGGAAAAGCCGTCAGATGACCGCTACGGCACTCACAGGGGCTATCTGGGCAGCTATTCAGGCAGCGGAGGCATTTGGGTATGCGATACCAGTGGACGAGGCTACCGTTGATTCTGTTGCTGTTGGCATTCTCGCTCTTGTCAACTGGGTGCTTACACTATCAACATCTGAGAAGGTCGGGATGTAGCGTAGGTGTAAAACCTGTTATAGTAAACCCACATTGGGTGGAGGTTGTACCTAATGTCTGGGGTATTGAAGCAATCTTACTTACTGTGGAGTGTAAACTATGAACATTCTTACCTACCTGTCTTGGGTACGGAAGCTCTGGAACACCGTAGTCGAGATAGTCAAACTGATAGAAGAGACTATCCCTGATGATGGCGCTGGCAAGGAAAAACTTGCTGCGTTTGATATCATGCTCAAAGCAGCACTTGAAAAAGCTGATGATATTGACGAGTCGTTTGATAAGCTACAGCCTGTGGCTCATGATATTGTTGCTGCTGTTGTTACTCTCTTTAATGCCACTGGACTCTTCAGAAAGTCGTGAATAGATTGCAGCGCCTTTTAATCAAGCACGAAGGCATGAGATTAAAGCCTTACGAGGATGTATTGACCGAGGACATTACCATTGGAGTCGGTAGAAACTTAGACTCTATAGGTCTGTCTGAGGACGAGGTGCTGTATCTGTTAGACAACGATATTGAGCGTTGTGACAGAGAGTTAATTATGAACTTCAAGTGGTATCCAGAGCTGTGTAGAGCCAGACAAGACGCAATGATTAATCTGTGCTTTAATTTGGGTATTACTCGTCTAAGGACTTTTAAGAACGCTTTGAAAAGCATGGAAGAGGGCTTGTTTGATGAAGCTGCTGACCATTTCCTTGACTCAAAGTGGGCTAATCAGGTCGGTAACAGGGCTATAGAGGTTACTGACCTAATCAGGAAGGGTCATTACTAAAGCTGGACGTTCTTTAGCTTTTCCAACTCTGACTCAATGATAAAGTCGCAGAACTGTTTTATTTTCCTAAGATCATCCACTCCTCCCTTGTCTCTCCAACGTGTCGCATACTTAACGATACAGCCTTCTGCAAAGGGTAATTGATTCGCCATGATGTATTCTATTGGCTGAATTTTGAGATTTTTATAGTGGTCACCCGCTACTT